>Ga0157372_10000686_pt1 | contig 37166 bp, 31 predicted proteins | sample C55metaG_FD_115307 | JGI IMG/M metagenome (GOLD analysis project Ga0157372, IMG submission 115307) | Corn rhizosphere microbial communities from Kellogg Biological Station, Michigan, USA - C5-5 metaG | ecosystem: Host-associated > Plants > Roots > Rhizosphere > Soil | place: USA: Michigan...
ATCGGGGCGGGAGCCGACGTTTTTGTGACCGCAGATTTTAAGTATCACCAGTTCTTTGATGCTGAAAACCAAATTGTTATAGCCGATATAGGGCACTATGAAAGCGAGCAGTATACCAGCGAATTATTTTATGAGATTTTAAAGAAAAAATTTAGTACATTTGCACTCCATTTGTCAAAAATTAATACAAATCCAATAAATTATCTATAAAAAATGGCAAAAGCTAAAACTGAAGATATTTCTGTAGAGGAAAAATTGAGAACACTGTTTGAATTACAGCAGATCGATTCAAAGATCGATAAGATCAGGACTGTAAGAGGTGAATTGCCTTTGGAGGTAAGAGACCTGGAAGATATTGTAGCCGGACTTGAAACCCGCGTTAACAATCTTACCGAGGAGCTGAAAGCGATGGAAGACGGGATTGCAGACAAAAAAAATGTAATGAAAGATGCTGCGGCATTGATCAAAAAATACGAAGCACAGCAGGGGAAAGTTCGCAATAACCGCGAATACGATGCTATCACCAAGGAGATCGAGTTCCAGAACCTGGAAATCCAGCTGGCTGAGAAGCGCATTAAGGAATTTAAAGCGAACATGATCACCAAAAAGGAGATCATCGAAACTTCGGAAGCAGAATTGAAGGACCGCCAAAAGGACCTGAAGCTGAAGCAGAAGGAGCTGGATGAGATCGTTGCTGAAACGGAGAAGGAAGAAGAATCATTATTGAAAAAATCAAAAGCTTCAGAGGCGATGATCGAAGACCGTCTTCTGAATGCGTATAAAAGGATCCGCGGAAACGTGATGAACGGATTAGGAGTTGTTACCGTAGAGCGCGATGCCTGCGGTGGATGCTTTAACAAGATCCCGCCACAGCGCCAGCTTGATATCCGCACTCACAAGAAAGTGATCGTATGCGAGCATTGCGGAAGGATCCTGGTAGACGCCGATATCCTGACCGGGAAAGTAAAAGAAGCGTAAGCAGTTTGTATCAAAATAAAAAGGAGTTCCATAACGGAACTCCTTTTTTGCTTTTATAGATCATTGTTACGAAATTTTCTGCAGGTTCAGGTAATCAACTCCTCCCTTTCCCGGGGTTACATCCTCCAGTTCGAGGGAATCAGATTCATGACCTGTGATCTGCCAGTCTTCCGACAATTCATCCAGGTGAGATGACGAAGCAAATTCCATATATAATTTTGGCTTGCGGCCATCCACAGCACTTCTCCAGGTTCCGCTCAGCAAAGACTCATCTTTTGATGCTATAACAGTTCCATTGGGTTTGAATTGAAACTCATAACCTGTATAGTTGTTGGTTTCGTCCACACCGTTATCACGGTACAGATTCACCTTCCATTTCCCTTTTGTGACTAATGATTTCACTGCACGGAGCTCCACTTCTGCGGCCGGTTTTTTCCAGGCCAGGTAAGCTAAAGCAAGTGCCGAAATGGCGATGATTGATCTTGCATTGGTTTTCATAATTCTCCTTTCTGAATGGGTTACTTACTACAAAGTTACGGCATCAGAATGGGGAAATGGGGGCTAAATCGGCAGCCGGACAAAAACCGAGGCTGAAAAGCAGGATTTCAATCGTAGCCAGCCACTTACAAAATTGGCTATTGTAGGGCGATCTCGAACAGTGATCCGCTGTTCTCGATGGTGTGAAGCTTCGAGCCTGTTCCGGTCATGAACACCGTATTCTGGTATTCCGATTTTCCTACCTGTTTCCATTTTCCGGTAGTAAGGTCGGTTTCATACAGGGAGCCGCTGGACTCGATGGTGTAAAGCATGTTATTGACCACAACGCCCGTCATCGTATCTGCCCAGCCTTCCGTTGCGCCGATCTGCTTCCAGGTGCCGTCCACAATATTCACTTCGTAGAGCGTCCCGCTGGCTTCGTGCGTGAACAGTTTTCCGTTAGCCGCCCACATGCGCACTGTATTGGCAAACTCCGGCTTGCCGATCTGCACCCAGGTGCCGGTGCTAAGGTCGGTAGCGTAAAGCGCTCCGCTCTTTTCGATGGTGTACAGCTTTCCGTTTAAAATGGTGCCTGCAACCGTGCCTGCCCATGCGCCGGCCTGCCCGATCTGTTTCCAGGTACCGTCGGCAGGATTGATCACGCACAGGGTACCCGAGGTTTCAATGGTGTAGATCATTTTATTGGCGGCAAAAATGAATTTTGTATTCTGGTAATCCGGGTTCCCGAGCTGCTTCCAGGTTCCTGTTGCAGGATCGGTCACATAAAATGCACCCGATTTTTCGATGGTGTAGATCTTCCCGTCGACTTCCACCGCCGTGAGCGTATTCGCCCATTCGCCGGCCTTGCCAAGCTGTTTCCATGTTCCCGGCTGCGCGAGCATGGCGGTGCTGAAAAGTAAAACGATGATGGTTTTGAAAGTTTTCATAGGATTAGTTTTGTACTAAAATATGAAAAGTTTTGGAAATGTCAAGAAGCCAAGTGATTACACAAAAAATAGTGTGGCAGAGTGATTAGAAAAGACTGAAGATAAGAAGCACAAGAAAAATGATCACGATCGCAGCGGCGATCGCCTTCAGCTCAAATTTAAAGAAAGGCTTGTAGTCAGTATAGGGCGCTGTGATCAGCTGCAGCTCTTTTACCAGCTGATCTACCTGCGCTGCATCTTCATTTTTAAAGTAATAGGTTTGCGTAGGGTAGTTGTCCAGCTGAACGCCGATGTGCTTGTCTTCCCGGAAATATTCGATATTCCGCTCGGTTAGCGCGATCTCAAAGCGGGGCATATCGGGAATGCGGATCTGGAAAGCATTACGATGGCTTTTATATTCCACCACGTTCTTATAATAAGCGGCTTTCTCGATCACTTCTTCTTCCTGCTCAAGCCGGATCTGCTCTTCTTCCTGTTTTCGCCGTTCAATTTCCTGTTCGAGGTCCGCCGTCCAGTTCTTATCGGAAAGCACCTGCCTTGCAACCGCTAACGCGTCGGGCTGATAATCGCCGGGCGAAAGCAGGATCTTAAATAGTTTTTCTTTCGGAAGGTCTTTGTATGTATCGTAAAGATCAGCCATGTTCGGATCGCTAAGATACATAAAAACAAAAACGCCCTCCCCGTAAATATCGGGAGGGCGTTTTCGCAATCACAAACAAACGTCTTTAGAACCTTGCGCCAATGGTAAGCATGAAGCTTGAATTTTTATAATTGTTTTTCACAGCCGATGCGATCGCAGGATCGTACAGGTAGCTGGTTTCGTTGAATTTGGTCAGCACGTAAGCAAAATCAATAAAGAAATTGTTCACCCTGTAGCCGAGTCCGGCAGTATAGCTCGAGCGGTATGCAGAAACATTGTCGCCGTTTTTGAACGGACTTCCATATAACGCATATCCTAATCGGAAGGCGATGGGATCGAAACGGAGCTCGCCGCCCACGCGGATATTACCTGTTGATGTGTATTTCGAGCGAATACTGGTGTTCACATCGGTAAATACATTCGGATGGGAGTTGAGCGATGCGTAGCTATAATCAACATATTCATATTCGGCATTGATCAGCGCCATTTTATTGATCACAAATCCGATGCTTCCGATGGCTTTGAACGGAGTGATCACTGAATACCTGAACGATCCGTCGGCAGAGCTGTCGGCATACCTTACGTTGTTATCGAGGTCCGACTCCATGTAGCTGCTGTAGCTGTCGGTAAACCTGATCGCGGTAGGCGAATGGATGGCAGCGCCCAACCGCAGCCAGTCGTTCGGCTTCACGATCATCCCGAATTTAAAGTTCACGCCGGTACCGGCGCTGGCGAGGCTCGTCACATATTTAAAGGAATTGAACCCGGCGATGGTATCCTGCGTGTCGGTTTCTTCGTACGTGCTTTCCTCTTCATAGCGCGCTTTTACGATCCCCAGCGTTGCACCCACGAGGAGCTTTTCCTTGTAATTCCCGCCGAAGCTGAATGCGAATTCACCCATACCGCCTTTTGTATCGGTTGATTTGCGCTGTGTTTCGCCGTAATTCGGGATCACATGGTAATAATAGGTTGAATCGGCAGCCTGCGGGTTGAAGAGGTAGGTGGTCCAGGCCAGCCCGGTGGAAAAGCCATCGAAGTTATCGGAAGTATGGCCGTTGGCATTGGCAACGTATACATCCAGCAGGGAGTTTTTGGTATTGTCTCCTTTCACATCCATGCGGTTATTAAAATTATTCGTACGGTTGTACCCGATCCCGAAGTTGAGCGATCTCCAGCCGGTGGTAGTATCCCTTAATTTAAAGGAAAGCACCATGCCGAGGTTGCCGAGGTTAAAGTTCAGCTTCCTGTCGGATGAGGTGCTGCCGAGATAGGAAGAGGTGGTTGTTTGCGAAAATACGGAAGGCGTGATCGAAAACTCCGTTTTTTTGAACACCGCAATTCCCGCCGGGTTAAAGCTCAGCGTTGACACATCGCCTCCGAGCGCACCCATGGAACCTGCCATGGAAGCGAAGCGGGCTGTGCCGCCGAAGGTGATCTGGGAATAACGCATCGCGTCAATATCGTTTTGAGCAAAGGAGGAGATTGCGCATAGCAATCCAATTCCTCCTGTCAGGATTCGTTTTTGCATAGTTTTTTTTATGGCTTATTTATCTTCTTCTCGGTGCAGGACTTGGAGCTGGAGCAGGGGCGCTGCTGCTTTTAGTGCTGCTTCCACCGGTAGAAGTATTATTGCGCGGAGCCGGCATTTGGGCCGGAGCCTGCTGCTGGTATTGTGGCTTTTCCCTCGGCCTTTCTGCAGGTTTTTCCTGGTACACAGGTTTTTCTGCAGGTTTTTGCTCATATACAGGGCGCTCCTGTGGTTTTTGCTGCTCGTTGTATACCGGACGTTCGGCAGGTTTTTGTGCAGGTCTTTCTCCCGGCTTGTTATTGTACACAGGCCTTTGCTCGGTAGTGTTATTTGCCGGCCTTTCATTGGTATTATTTGCCGGCCTTTCGTTGTACACGGGCTTATCGTTATTGGCAGGCCTGCTGTTCACCGGCCTTGAATCCATCGGCTTAGCGGTATTGTTGTCCCTTGCCGGCTTCGACATGTAATCGCTTACGGTAGTAGGCTTCATGTACTCGTTAGTGGTACGACCGTGGGTTTCTTCAAAGGGCTTGTGCGTTTGCGCTTCCACGGTTTCCATGTAGCGGTGCGCCATGCTTGGCTGCGCGTTGCTGCGGCTGTTGGCCGTCATGGTACCGCGCGGGCCATAATAATAGCTGTTATTGTCGTAGCTGTTGAAATAGTTGTTCTGGTAGCCGTGGCCGTAATAGCCATTGTAATAACCGTCCCAATAGCCGTTGTTATAGCCGTTGGCATAACCATTCATGTAAGGGTTATAAGCATACGGATTATATCCGTATGGGTTGTACCACGGATCGTTGCACCATCCATAGCTGGAATACCATAAAAAGCCCGGGTTGTAGCTGTACACGGCATACGAAGGCCCCCAGAAATTATAGCCCATATAAACGCTGGTGCCATAATAAAAAGGGTCGTAAGTGTAATAGTACGTATTGGTGTAATAGTTATCGTAATAGCCGTAATAGCCTACGTTGTTGTGGAAGCGCCTTAAGCGGGCAGAGTATTCGTAATCGTAATAATCGTCGTAATCGAATGGTTTGTCCTCGTAGTAATTGTTGGTTACATACGTGTTGCCATCCTTATCCGTACGTTTTTCGGTAGTTTGGTAATAATCGTCGGTCGCAGTAGAGCTTTCAGCAGCAGCGGCTTGATCCTGCTCCGCTTTTTTAGCGGCAATTGCGTCCTGTTTTTCCTTTTCAAGGTCTTGTTTCAGCTTTGCCTGGTCGGCTGCGGCATCGGCGGATGAGTAGTAAACATCATCGCTGTAAGCGCGGGACGTTGCGCCGTTTGGGGCAGTGCATCCTGTGGCAAACAGTGCTGTCAACGCTAAGATTCCAATGTATGTTTTCATTTTTATGATGATTGAATGTGGGGATGCTGGTTAAATGATTTAATATATAGACGAACGAAAGGCCAAAAGGTTTATTTTTCTATTTTTGCCATCTATTTCAGCATAAATTTACAAATACTATACCACAAAAGGAACTATATGAGCAAGGAATTATCAACGCGTGCCGCAAATTATTCGGAATGGTACAACGAGCTGGTCGAAAAGGCTGATCTGGCGCAGCATTCGGCTGTTAAAGGCTGCATGGTGATCAAGCCTTACGGATACGCTATCTGGGAGAAAATGCAGCAGGCGCTTGACAAAATGTTCAAGGATACCGGGCATGTGAACGCTTATTTTCCATTATTCGTGCCGAAAAGCCTGTTTGAAGCGGAAGAAACGAATGCGGAAGGATTCGCAAAGGAATGCGCCGTTGTTACGCATTACCGCTTGAAAAGCGACCCGGACAACAAGGGAAAGCTCATTGTGGACCCCGATGCTAAATTAACCGAAGAGCTGATCGTTCGCCCAACCAGCGAGGCGATCATCTGGAGCACGTATAAAGGCTGGATACAGTCGTACCGCGACCTGCCGATCCTCATCAACCAGTGGGCGAATGTGGTACGCTGGGAGATGCGCACGCGACTGTTCCTGCGCACCGCCGAATTCCTCTGGCAGGAAGGGCATACGGCGCATGAAACGAAGGCGGAAGCAATTGCGGAAACCGAAAAGATGCTGCATGTATATGCTGATTTTGCGGAGAACTGGATGGCGATGCCGGTTTTGAAAGGTTATAAAACTGCGAACGAGCGCTTTGCCGGGGCAGATGAAACATATTGCATCGAGGCGCTGATGCAGGACGGAAAAGCGCTGCAGGCAGGAACCTCGCATTTCCTCGGGCAAAATTTCGCAAAGGCCTTCGATGTGAAATTTGCAAATAAGGAGGGTAAGCAGGAGTACGTCTGGGCTACTTCGTGGGGAGTTTCCACCCGTCTGATGGGTGCTTTGATCATGTCGCATTCCGACGATAAAGGATTGGTTTTGCCTCCAAAACTCGCTCCGTTTCAAGTGGTTATAGTTCCGATCTATAAAGGTGAGGAGCAGCTGGCACAAATTTCGGAAGTGGTTTTGAGGATGAAAAAAGCGATGGAGGCGAAAGGCATTTCTGTGAAGTATGACGACCGTGACAATCAGCGTCCGGGATGGAAATTTGCGGAGTATGAGCTCAAGGGAGTACCTGTAAGGATCGCTATCGGCGGACGTGACCTGGAAAACGGAACTGTGGAGCTGGCAAGAAGGGATACGATGGAAAAGGAAACGGTGCAGCAGGCCGGTATCGAGGAGAAGGTGGCTCAGCTGCTTGAGCAGATCCAGGATAACCTGTACCAGAAGGCGCTGGCGCTTCGTGAGGCTAAAACCACTGCGGTTAATACGTATGAAGAGTTCAAGAGCGTGCTGGAAGGAAAGACCGGGTTTGTGCTTGCACATTGGGATGGTACCAGTGAAACCGAGCAGAAGATCAAGGAAGAGACCAAGGCAACCATTCGCTGCATCCCGTTAAACAATAAACAGGAGGCAGGAACATGCATTTATTCAGGCAAGCCGTCTACTCAGAGAGTAGTTTTTGCAAAGGCATATTAAACAAGGAAAACATGGAAAAGCAAAGTCCACGTGAACTGATCTTAAAGATTCTCAAGGAAAAATCAAGCGTAAAGCAGGACGTGTATGCCAATACGGTTGCGGCATTCAAAACCATGAAGGTGGCTGCAAAAGAGCTTGCGGCAGATTATAAGAAGGAGGCTGCGGCTATCGATAAGCGCGTGGTGATCGAATACAAAGAGAAGGGTGAGTTCGAATTCGAGCTGAGGGTGGCGGGCGACTTGCTGATCTTCGCGATGCACACGAATATCTTTGAATTCGATAAATCGCACCCGATCTGGAAGAATTCCTACATTAAGGAAGATCCTTCGCGCTCTTTCTGCGGGATCATTAATATTTACAATTTCCTCAACGATTCGTTCCTGTATAACCGGGTGAACGATCTGGGGTATGTGATCGGGCGGATCTTCATCAATAAGGAAAACCATTACTTTGTGGAAGGGAAAAGGCAGCTGGGCTTCCTGTACAACGATTTTGTACATGCCGTGGTAAGTCCCGAAAAGCTCAACGATGTGCTGGAATCCACTATTTTATACTGCCTGAGCTTCGACCTGTTCACGCCGCCGTTCGATTCGGTAAAAGAGGTGTCGGTGCAGGATATGCAGGCGGCCAGCGAGAGCATGCAGATCAAGACCGGAAAACGTTTAGGCTTTCGTTTTCAGGCAGATAATGATACGATGGAGTGATAATTAGATAAAAAGAGTAAAAATATTTTGCAGAAATAGAATTTTACTCTACATTTGCACTCCCAAAAATTGATTGGCCCGTTCGTCTAGGGGTTAGGACGCCAGGTTTTCATCCTGGAAACAGGGGTTCGATTCCCCTACGGGCTACGGTTAATAACTTTTAAAACCCTGCATATCAAGCGATTGCAGGGTTTTTGATTTTTACAGGTGGACGTGGAGGTGGATTTGCTTTAAATTAGCTTATAACACAAGCAATTCAGCTAACCATGAAAACAGCCTTAGAACTTTCCAGCAAACCAAATCGAAACGGACTCTACGAAATTTATGTCCGCATCCAGGAAGGGAATCACAAGAAACGCATCAAAGCGAATGTGGCGGTAAAGCCCAATCAATTCAAGAGTAAGAATCATAATCTCAAATGGGTCTTCAATCATCCGAACCATCAAAAGATCAATGCTGATCTTAAAAAACTCATTGACGAATACGATGATGTTTTATTTGCGGGAACCATACAGAAAAAGGTTCAGAACCCGGCGACGATCATTCACGCAGTTAAAAAGGCTAATCATTCTCAATCCATTGTTAAGTATTGTGAGGCCAAAATGAGCCAAATGCTGAACTATAATCATAAAAAGGGGTATCAGCAAACATTGAACAATTGGAAGGAGTATACAGCCAAAGAAAAGCTGGGTGAGCTCGATTTTAAACAGATCGACGTTTTTATTCTGAAAGGCTTTGAGAACCACCTGTTTAAGAATAAGCTGCAAGCCAGTACTGTGTATACCAACCTGAAGCGGATCCGTGCCCTGTTCAATATGGCCATCAAGGAGCAGGTGATCAAGGTGGAGGATTATATTTTTAAAGCTTTCACTATGCCTAAAGCGAATAAATCCAAAAAGGAAAAACTTTCGGTGGATGAGCTTAAAGAATTTACAGCGGTTGAATATGATCCAAATTCGTTAAGCAAAATTTGTCAGCAGGCTTTTTTACTGGCTTTTAATATGGCCGGGGTGAGGGTGGAAGACATTTTAACTCTGAAATGGAGTTATGTCACAAAGGACCGGATCGAATACACGATGGAAAAGACCGGCTCCCTCAATTCGTTTAAGATCACTTCGCAGATAAGAAACATCCTCGACTATTTTAAATCTGTTTCCAATGATTCCATTTACATTGTCCCGATCCTGAAGGATGGCGTAGAGGAACTTGACAACGAAGCGTACAAAAAGGAGATCGGCAGAAAAACAGCGCTGATCAATAAGTACCTCAAGAAAATAGCTTTTGATGCCGGCATAGAGAAGAATGTGACTTCGCACATTTCCCGGCATACCTTTGCTTCCATTGCTATTAAGAAAACAAACGGGAATATCAATTTTGTGCAAGCAGCCTTAAAACATAGCGATCCAAAGATCACGCAGGTTTACCTGGAGAGCCTTGATGATGAAAGTATGGATACTGCGATGGGAGAGGTAACGAATTTGTAAAATAAATAATTGTTTGTTATATCTTTGTACTGAAAGGTTTTAGTTGTGTTTGGGAAGTCATAGTATATTATGTTCTGCCCTCTGAACTAAAACCTTTCCTAATTTTACATTGCAGCATATTTTAAATGAATATTGATAATTTTATAGCACATACTATACTTCAGGAGCTCCACGCGAATGAACAAAGATTTATCGTGTATCAGCTACGAGATAAGATCGCATCAAAATGCACATTTACTTCTATGGAATTTGAAAGAGTGAAAAAGCATCTCATAAATGAAGAATACATAGAGATTTATGAAGGCTATGACATTACGTATCCGCACGAAGTAACGTTAACTTTTAAAGGAAAGTCTTTTTATCTGACGGGAGGTTATCTCCCAACAAACAAACAACGGATTCGAAGATGGATTAAAAGTGATGGCGGCTATGGAAACAGCAAATGGGTAATAACAGTAGTGCTTACAATATTTAGTATATGCTTTTCTATAATTATGGCTTTAATAAGAAAATAAGGTTTATCCTCCTTTTAGATATGTGGTAGCCACCCTAATATATTCTTCCATTAGATCATCCATCTCCTCATCAACTTTTCCTTTGGCCGCATATATTTTGTTCCATTCCTCCTCATCTTTTTGTTCGAGTTCGTTTAGCCTTTTTATATTGATGTTTACGCCAGAACTAGCCACCGCATAATATTCATTTAATTCGGTGTATATTTCGTGGATTGTTAGTAAGAATAATGAGGTCGGCTTTACAATTTTCAAACCTGTTGAAGATAATTTGGTTGAAATTTTAAGTAGATCCGTGTCTTCAGGCATATATAATTCAAGCCTTCGGGCAGTAACGACAACTTTTCTATAAGCCTCGTCAATTTTATCTTCATAAGTTTCTATTTCTTTCATTCGGGTACAATCCAGATTTGTATTTGAAAGCTCGAGAACATCGTCATACCAATAAACAACTGCATCGTAAAAGGCTAATACAGCTTGCCGTTGATCGGACTTGAAATCCATTTCACTTTTTGTAGCAACCTGGAGTTTCGACTTTATGCCTTCAATTTTATTAGTTATTTCGTCAATATCAGCTTTAGTGGCAATGTTTTCTCCTTTCTTTTTATAAAAGGAAAATGCCATTCCACCAAGTGCTAATATTATTGCACTGGCAATGAGATTGAGTATTTCCATGGCTTTTGAATTTTATCGTTTGTAATTTTTAATAATTCTATTTCGTATAAATTTTTCAACTGATTCTTTACTGAACCAAAATAATTTCCCTTGTTGGGAATATTCTATTTCTGCTAAGTACGGCATTCGTTTGTCGAGTAAAGTTGATGTTTTTATCTGAAGTAATTCTGCCGTTTCTTTTAATGTAAAGAATTTCCAGCCGAACAGTTTTGTTTGCTTATCGGTTAAGGCTGTTTCAACAGCATCCTGAACTATTTCCTGTAACTCAGGTAAATCAATGGTGACTTTCATTATTTCCTGGTTTGTTTGATGAAAAAAGCCTCATACACCGGCTTCATGTTCTTGTTGTTCTCAAACTGGCGGAGCAGGATCTCATTCAGATCTATGCGGATATGGTTTTTGAGTTCGCCGGATGCAATATTCAGCATGTATTCTTCAAAAGGAATGGGAATAGCCGATCCATCTGAAAAAACCAGTAAAAAGGTTTGATTTTTCTCCAGCAAAGCCTTGTAAATGCAAAATTCCAGGGATGGCATCGGCGATCTTTTGCTGGCGCCCTCTTCCAGTGTTTCTTTCGTGGTTTTTATTTTTTCAATTGCCACAGAAAAAGTGCGTAATTCTGCAATGAGGTTCAGCCACACAGAATCCATGATACTGTACTTTCTCCATTCGCTGCCATCCCTATTCACGTCTATCAGTCCATATTGATCCCAGGAGTTGACCTGCCTGTAGCTACCCGCGTTAGGTTTTAAGGATTGGGTCCGGTCGTTTAGCAGTTGGGAGATTTTTTCTGCTTCTTTGGATAAAAAGTAGCTGCTAAATTTATTGCTATACTCTTCTGAAAAGCCTACGCAGTCTGATATGCAATTTGCCTTGATCGCTTTTTTCTGTGATTTTTTTGCCATTTAATAAAACTTACCTAATGGTAATATTTTACAAATATAGGAATAATTATTAAATATTACTGTTAGGTAATATTTCGAAACATTCTTTTAATTGCCTTAACCTTTAAGATTATAGATTTAGCATTAGTTCCTCCGGGAAACTTGAATATGGAAATTTAGGAAAGTAGCTCCTTAAAATTAGTTTGAATATCTTCTGGAGTAATTATCATGTTGTTTTCTAATTTAATTTTGCAAATTTCATTTGCAATTATTTCACTCATTAATGGTGTTGCAGGTGCTTTTTTATATTCGATAAAAGGCCCATCCGTTTCAACTAATATTCTATTTAAGGGTAAAGCTTTTATTATTTTCCGTCCATTAGAAGATTTTGTCATAGAATAATTTATAGAAAAATAAAAACCATAATCTAAAGCTCTCTCCAATTCTTTAATACTACCCGAATACCAATGTAGAATAATTTTACCCCAAAAACGGCTTCCAATCATATCTATAACATCTTTCGCAGCATTTCTAGAATGAATAGTTAAGATTTTATTTTTTTCATCTGAACAAGCTTGTAATATCCTTTTAAAGATCACCTTTTGAGTTTCATAATTAACAAGTAATTTGTTAGAATTATCTAAGCCAACTTCTCCAATGTATCTCGTTTCCCCAAGTAATTCGATTAATTGATCAACTTCATGTTTTCGTTCGTAAGCTAATTCAGGATGTAGTCCGATAGCTGCCTTAACGTATTTACACCCTTCTGTAATTTTTTTAGTATAAAAAAATACAGAAGGACTATTTGTTACTGCAATTGTATAAACCCCTGCAGATTCAATTTTTTTGACGGTTTCTTCCGGATTTTTAAATAAATCCAAATGAAAGTGAGTATCGTGAAAAGCCATGCCGCTAATTTATGAAATCCTCGACTTCTTTCATTCCTCTTTTATAAATTCCGATGTATTTTTCCAATTCTTCTTTGTTTTTAAAAGGAAGGGGACCTGTACTCAAAATGTTCATTAAAATAGTATGATCTTTTTTATTCTTCAGTCTTTCCAATGCTATTTTAAATGCTCTTAAATCACTTCCTGAACCCGATGTCTGTTCAGGTGGATTGGTTTTAATATCCCATACATAGTCAGTTAAATTATTTTTACTTATTTTCTCAGACGCCCGTCTTATTATACACGGAACGCAATACCCACAATGCATTCCAGGCGTTTTGCCTTTAAAACGGCTGTTATCAGGATGAGAACAAGATAAAGTATCTTTATATGTTTTCTTTAATAGAGATTGATTTTCACAATTTAGCATCATTTCTCCCTTAGTCAAAAATTGGTATGGGTTAGCTAGCCTATTTTCTATTCCTAACTTATGAATAATACTTGAGAAAGTAGCCAAGTAATATGGATGAGTTGTTCTAGTACTATGGCTGCTAAGGCGGGTACTTGTTAGCGGTACATTCAAGGAAATTAAACCGTTTTCCGGAATAATTAACCCGACTTTATCGCCATACCCATTAGCAATAGTAATCCCTAAGCACAAAAAGAGAAATGATCTTGCTCTGGACGTATTTTCTTTTACGGCCTGCTTATGTTTTTGATTAGGCTGGACATAAAATTGGATTCCTTCAAAAGAGTTTTTTCCATATTGTTTTTGAAGAACTCCATACATTTGTTTTTGCACTTTATTTTCTTGCCCACCTTTGTAATGGCTAACAAAAGCAGGTTTTTTCTTCGTTTCAAGTAAATCTATGGCCGAAATATAAGAATCAAGGCCACCCGAAAATAATGATACAACATCAATTTTATCTTTGTTTAATCTTTTGGCAGAATTGGGTTTATAACTTGATTTTATTTTTCTAAAATTAATTTCCCATTTATCTCCACTTAGAAAAGATAGTAAATTTTGAAAATCATCTTTTACAGATTCCCACTCTTTTAATGAAGTTACAGGTAGAAATAGTTTAAAATACCTGCTCCAATTCTGAAAACCAGAATTTCGGGAGATTATTTGATCCGCTGTATACACCCCAAGAGCAATATTTAATAAGTCAAATGCGTTTGATGAAGGAATAATATTCATTCTTTTTTTGAACTCTTCAAAAACAAGTCTAGTGTTAACTGCAGAGTTAGCATCAGTATAGTTAATCGTAGGGAGGATTATTTTTTCTTCGCCTTCCGGACATTTAATGTCAAAAGCTTCTTTTACATCCTGTTTTATTATAACATTCCAAGTTTTCATTTTTCTATAGTTTGATATGCCAGTTCAAAAATATTTTGAATAATTTTCTTTCCTTCTCCCGCAGCTAAATCTAATACTTTGATGTCTTTATCTTTAAGAGCAAGCAGAACTTCACTTTTTATAAAAGTTCTGATTTCATTTTCAAGTCGAATAACAGCTTTTTCAGAAAGATTATTTTTTTCAAGAGCCAAGCCCAATTCATAAACCCATTTTTTATAAATATAGTTGCTTGTATATTCAATAACAGCTTCTTTCAAGCCATCTTCACTTAAAGAGCCTAATGAATCAATATCTTCATCATTTGAAATTATTTTTTCATACAGTGTATCAAGCGTATCCATTATAGCTGCTCTTGCTATTGCATCATCATTGGTCGACCCTATTGGCGCAATTTTGTCAGCTATTTTAGCCAATACCTCTTCCGATGATTTACCAATACAATCATCTAATCCATATTGCTTTAAATTTTGTTCATATCCTTTTTGTACAAATCCTCCTAAAAAGCTCGCGAATGTATAGCCATAATCAATCCCCCTTGCTGACGCCCTTGCTGCCGATTTAAAGCCTCCATAGGTTTTTACATAACTTCTTCCAGATTTTTTTAAGTTTTGTTTCGTTTTGTCATTAGTGTACTTTTTAATGGCAGTTTTAGCAGAGTTCCAACTGTTAGTTTGTGATGAAATAGAATCATCTTTGACCGCTATTTTGTCCTGATCTGGTTTGGGCTTATCAGTTGACGGAATGTCTTCTATATCTGTATTAGGTTTGTCATTCACCCAATTCGGCAAAAGAGGAGTTTTGCCTTTTGGGCCAGCATTTGATGCAGATGTTCCCATTCTTTATAGTTGCTTTAATTTTAATTTAGATATTTTTGCTAAATTTTTATTCCCTGAATTACTCCATTTTGTAATAATTTCTTTCGCTTTCTCTTCAAAACCACTACCTTTAGAAATGTCAATAATCCACGTAACTGCTGAGATTGTTAAAAGCTGTTCCGGAACCCGATCAAGAAAAATATAAAGTTGAGATTGTAACTCTACTCTTACTTTACAAAAATCAAACAATACTTTCAATGCGATGTTTTCACCACTCTGGTTCTCATTTTGACTTACTTTTTCTATTAATGATTCTAATATTGCCGCTGCATCGCCTGAATTTAAATCTGTACATTCCTTAATCCCTACTGCTTTTAAAGCATCAGAATCATTGAGCATTTTTCTGTATATTTCTTGTGCTTCAGGCGACATTCTTTGTATATGAACGGATGTTCCAGTAATTTTATCTCTTGAGAAATAATAATAGGGTTGAAGATTTTGTTCCTTTAATGAAGGCTCGGACTTTAACCATGTTTTGATCCATCCGTCTTGCAAGTATGCTTCCTGATCAGTAGTCAATTTACTATCTGTATCCGGCGCAGTATCATTAGAATAAGATTCTAATTTCTCAATATCCTTTAGAAAACCATTATTCTGTAATTGATTTTCGTAAAATTGCTTGAATGTTTCCGGCTTAAAATATTCCAATAACATCAGCTTAGCTAGAATTCTTTTATTCAGTGCGATATTTTTAGAGCTAGCCATTTCATATCTTAAAAGCAACGTATTTAAAAAACGTTTACATTGTCTTGGGTTTCCATTTAAACCAACACTTAGTGCGGGAGTAATTTGAGCAGACAATATTAAAGCGTCTTCAAGATCGGTGCTGATGAAATTAACAAAATCTTTTGCATTATTTATGTTGTAGATAAAATCGAAGCCTTTAATGTTTTTCTCTTTTATTACATTTTCCCTTATATAGTCAAACTCTCCTATGTCAACATACAATTTTGTGAAAAGGAGATTAATGTATGTTGTTAATTCAATATGACTAAGCACGGGGATCCTTACGGGATGTTGAATTAATTTTTCAAGATAATCTCTGCCTACTTCTGTCGTGTCGCCTGGTATTTCAGGAAATCGTTTCCTTACAGCATATTTTATTAAACGCTCGTCTGCCCCTAAAATAAAAGCGGTTTGTTTTGTGAAAAGAAATAATTTAATTGCCTCTAAAGTGCCAATAATTGTATCTGTTGAACACCTATCAAGATCATCAATTAATACTATTATCTTTTTGATGTTCGTTTCGTTAATAAGCTCTTCAAAGTTTTGATGGAATTCCTGAATGTTGTTGCGCACTGTATTATCTGTGTCATCTTTTGATTGCATTTGCTTTATATAAGCATCGTAATCTACCTCTTTAAGCTTTGATGTTACATCTCCAATGGAAAGAGCCGCAACTCCTGCTGGACCCATTGCGGCAAACCCTAATCCATATTTGGCAACAGCTCCGCTTATTTTAATTATATCAATTTTTTTTAGAAGCTTAGCTGCTAGCTTAGATGCTTTTTCTGAGAATGTTCGATTCCTAATGATCTCATCTACAATTCTACCCATTAAAACTGTTTTAGTATCTTCATATCCTTCAAATAGCCAACCGTTAAATTTAATTACTAAAATGTCTCCATCACATTCATACTTCTCTGCAACCATCTTCATTAAACTCGATTTCCCACTTCCCCAATCACCAAAAATGCCAATGCTACAGGGCAGTAAATCATCATTATTAATGATCTTTAAAACTGCGTTAACGTAATGTTGGTAATCTATAAAATCTGAATTGGTTTCACTGTCATTCCACATATCTATATTTTGTTTGTTTTGAGTTAATTGGCAGTAGTTATGATTCTGTCTTGACGTATCTACAATTTTTTGGTGATTGTAATTATTGAAAAATCACCGCAACCTACTCGCCAGCAATTTTATTAAACCTATTCAGCTGTTTATTGGAAATGATTCTATTTAAGTCGTCTGGAATATCCTTGTATTGATAACGGTTACCGCAATCATACATTTCGGTTAAGGGCTCCTTGTCAATGATCATATTCATCATTTCGCTTGTGGAAGGAGGTTCCTCAAGTTTACTATATTCTTCGTAGGTGATTTTTAAGAACGCTACATTTTTGCCTATTCCTCTATTGTCCAGCAGAAATCCATCGCTTAAGCTTGTGGGTATGGCCAGCTTACCATTGTAAAAAACGTCTTTTACTCCAGGATAAGAAATAATTTTCGTTTTCTCCTCATTTAAGAGGACAGGCACCTTGTCATTGTAATCCTTCCGGGTTTTGTAAATAATAACGTGCGGACCTGCTGAAAAATCAAGCGGCTTATTCATTAATGTATCATTGTTCTTAGAAGCCTGTTCGTTTGAGGAGCCGTGTCGTTCCTGATTTTTAGCGCTTTTGCAATTAGCAAAGGCGACTAAAATAATTATCCAGAGAAATCTCATTATTTATTGATAATAAATTTGCCTGAATATTTTTTATCACCTTCCAATGCTTCCAGAAAGTATATTCCATCTGTTAAAAAGGAAACATCGATATTGTTGGAAGAGTTACTATCCTCTATTTGCGCAACGATTTGACCCATATAATTCAAGATTTGTAGGTTTTTAAGTTTTGTGCCGTTACTGTTTTTAATGTGAATAAAATTTGATGTTGGATTTGGATAGAGATCCAGCAAACCTTTTTCAGCTCTCAATTCATCTATTCCACTTACGACCCTATCAACATTTATGTCCAATCGATAAGTACCCATCTGTCCTGCAAAATATGGAGCAACCTGAAAGGTAACCGTCCCTGCGCCATTAACGGTGACGTTTCCAGGCATTATGTCATCATAGGCCAGTGACCAGGTGCTTCCGGTGTTATATGACCAAAGGACATCATTGCTGTATATGTTTCCATCGCCGCTGTTATAACTATCGTGAACGCGAGTGGTGATTGTGTAGTCGTACCCGGAGGCTAAATTAATTTTATAATAATCATAATCACTCCCAATGTGATTGTTGGCACCTGACGTTAAAATATGTGCATTATCACTGACCCAGCTTAAGGGCAGAGTATAAGCAGTTGACTCAGTGTTATTTGATTCATACGAATCCGGGTATAATCCGGGAGCAACAACTGTGATGTTCACCGGAGTTGCATAATACGTACCCCCAACCAGGTACCATTGGGAAGAACCGCTTTGCAATTCTAAAATTGCCAGAATGTATGTTCCCGGTGCAGCGGTTATCGCTCCAGTACTAAAAGTTATATAAGGCGAGGTGTAAAGATAGCCGGATGGCAGCCCGACGGTTTCATTATAGGTTCCTATTGTCTGGACATAATTTCCGCTCAAATCATAGAGGGCTGCCTGGTATTGACCATAGTAGGTGATTCCGCCTGTATTATACAAGTTTACGTTGACGGATGCCGGCTGTCCTTGTACAAAAGTGGATGGACTCGCAACGATATTTGAATATTGTTCAAGAGGATTGGAAGGTCCTGTTATCGTTACATTGACCGGGTTTGAATAGGAAGCGTTTCCTGCCAAGCTCCAGCTACCTCCGGTTGGCCGGTAGTAAATACCAATTATGTAAGTGCCCGGAACGGTGAGTAAACCAGCATTTGAAAAAGTCAAGCCTCCTGTATAATGGTAGCCCGCTGCTAATGGAGAACCGCCCGTGGAAAGCACTTCTACATAATCAACAAAAGCACCCGAAGTAGTGAATAATGCAGCACAATAATCTCCGCTAAAACTGGAAGTGCCAGAATTAATTATATCAGCATTTACGGTGAAGGGTTGTCCAAAACTTATTACGGAAGGAGTAACAGTTATAGATGAATACATAGAAATGCTGTTCGTAATAGAACCGGTAGGAGGTTGAATGCCGATCACTGCTTGCTGTCCATTATTATATCCGCCCGATCCTCCGCCAGTACCCAAACCACCTGGATTTAACGCGTCTAAATCAAAAAAACCATCATAGTAACCACTCCACCCCCAATTCATGTGAAAAAAACTACTCGCGTCATACCCATCACAAACAAATGTATGTCCGCCACCCGACCCAAAACCCGCATATTGGATAGGACGGCCATTGTCAAGTTCATTTTTTAATAAATTTTTCCAGGCAGCATCAGAATAGTTCATTCTCTCTAAACCCTGAATTGAAGATGGATTGTACCCAAAGTAAGTTTTATAGGCATATTCAGAATTTGCAGTTGGAGTGGGGCTATTAATAATAACATATCCGCCACTTGAGTTTGCGCCGTACTGCATATCAACACTGACCCCACATTGATACATTAATGTGGCTACAGAAAGGTTGGAAGATGTTACATTATTAGGCATTCCAGACCAATTGTAGGTTGTCCCGCCAAAATTTGCTGATAATGTTCCGTATGTTGGGTGGTTGTATGAATGGAAGCCTGTACCAGTTGCTGGATAGTTCCAATACTTCATAATTTGAGCCATTGCAGTTGCCGGACAACCAGTTACAGCATGTTGATTTGTAGTGTTTGCCGCATCGTAAGGACAGAGGGTATTATAATAAGGCTGCTGATCCCAGGTAGTATTACATAATGGACTAACAGAAAAGGGAGAGCGTAAATTATTGTCAGTGTCAGCGGCATGAATTAACTCATTCCACTTAGCGGCTATTTCATCCGTTGCAGTTAAATTATTTTGCTTTGCAAAAAGAATCTGATTCTGGTAGCCTTCCATCCATTTTTGAAAAGCCGGTGGCAGATGATTTCCATCATAGGATCCTTTATTCGTATAGCCGAGCACGGGGAGAACAATGTCGTCTCCTGAAACAATTACAAAGCCGTCGTCTGTATTGACGTTGAATATGTAATACAAATTATTTTCCGTTTGTCCTAAACCGGCGTTTTCGTCTTGCAGAATGTATTTGTAAGCAAGTGTAAAGTCTGCATTTTCCGGATTAACTCCATTCTGCAAAGTTGCTCGCGAAGAATAGAAATTTTTTGCAATACTTTTTGCCAGATTGATGTCAACATCTTTTGCAAAAATCGAAAGGCAGGTAAAAATTAAAAGAATGGAAAATAGTAGTTGTTTTTTCATGTTTGATGTTATTAAAGGGGTTAATGTAAATGCTTTATAGGTAATCTCATTAAATGTTGATGAAAGCTAAGAATCAGTCGGTTTGCAAATGGCGGGAGTTCATAATTACCCCCTTAAAAACGCAAGGTTCTTTTTATGTTATTGCAAGCGTATAAAAATTGAGGGAGTAGCTCAATGTTATGTGTATATCAAAATTAGAAATAAAGCGGAAATAACCAAGGGTAATTTTAAGATTATCAGTTATGTATTTGAATACCGCTGAAAAACTTGGTGTCCTCATGAAATATGCATGAAGCCTTTGGTATCCCGGAGGAAAGCTGAAGAAATCTCGAGGAATACGGATGAAATACCGGAAGAATACGGATAAAATACCGGGAAAATACGGATGCTCTTCGTGAATTTGGAAATAATGCAGGCACAATCCAGTTGAAAGCACATTTTTCTTTACGAAGAACAAGAATACGCCAGTTGTTTTCCTGGTTTCGGTTCGGTTATTTGTGTTTTAAGAAGTTGTTTCCTGGTTTGTTGTGTGTTTTTGTACCGTTTGTTAGGTTTTCGGACAGTTGCGTTAGGTCAACGGGTAGCTTTTGCGCAGTTAAAATCCAGTTTTGGGTAGTTAAAGTCAGTTATAGGTAGTTGATTAGAGTTGTTTGTCCGGTGTCGGCTAGTTTTCGTAAGTTAACCAGAGTTTGTGTATAGTTGGGAGAATCCCTGATAAAGGCCGATCAGTCTTTTAAGCGCGTATTTGCCCGTTTCAACTCACCTCTTAAGAGCTGCATTATAAGGGACTTTGCCATTGGAATTGGTAGATATTAAAAAGCATGTTATGAAAACAATCCTTGGGCTGTATAAGAGGGTTTAGGGCATCATCAACGGCTTGAAGAAGGAAGGCATCACTTACAAAGGATTTATTTTTATCGGCTCATGAATGTGAACGGGGGAGTCTCTATATAATAGAATAATTGAATAAAAACAAACTTTTTCTTTCTTTTCCCATAAAAATGACTTTCTTTTGTTAGAAATATATTTAAAATGATAAATGAGAGTGCAAAATATACAGCAAATATTGGTTCTGTTCTCATCTCAACAGCAAATAGTGCTTTAGATGGCTCTGGAACTTTAGGAAGCGTTATTACAGGTGCTTCAAATGGAACATTAGTTAAAAGAATAACAATAAAAGCTATTACAAATACTACCCATGGAATGGTAAGACTGTTTGTTTCAGATGGAACGAAAACCAGATTAATTAAAGAAGTTGATATTCCAGCTGTTACTAAAGCGAGCGTTGATCGGAGTTTTCAATTCGTCTTTTTACTTAATTTTAATTTGCGTTCAGGATATATTTTGAAAGCGTCTACGGAAAATGCGGAAAGCTTTCAAGTGATAGCTGAGGGCTTAAATTGGACATACTAATTTTAAACAAAAAAAAATGGCAGCAGAGACACAATTAACCGCAAACACTGGATTAGCAACAGTATCTACAGCAAACACGAATCTTGATGGTGTTACTGGTAATTATACCACTATTATTACAGGAGCATTAAATGGAACTATTGTTCGAACGCTTAAGATTAAGGCAACAACTAATACATCTCAGGGTATGGTTCGTTTTTTTGTTACAGACGGAGGGGGAACTAGACTTTTGACAGAAATAATGGTTCGAGCGGTTACAAAATCTGCGACAGATAGAGCCTTTGAAAAAACAATTTATTTAAATTATAAATTAGAATCGGGTGATATAATAAAATATACAACAGAGATTGCAAATACATTTAATGTTATAGCAGAAGGCGCTGATTGGACTTATTTTTCGGCTTATGTTAGACCCGACAGTATTAATTATACTGCAAATACAGGAAGTGGCTTGATTTCTGCCGCTAATTCAAATTTAGATGGAACAGGTACTTTAGTTACTATATTAACTGCAGGATCTTCTTCAACATATAAAGGTTGTTTAATAAAATCAGTTTCTATAAAGGCAATAGTCAATACCACCCATGGGATGGTACGTTTATTCATTCAAGATACAGGAAGTACAACAAGACTTTTTACAGAAATTAAAGTTCCTTATGTGACAAAATCGGCTACGGCTAGAAGTTTTAGTCGAAGGATTGTTTTCCCTCGTGGATTCATGTTACAAGCTGGGTATAAGATTTTAGCTTCTACAGAAAACGCAGAGTCTTTTCAGGTTGTAATTGAGGGGATGGATTGGAATTATCCTTCCGCATCGTTATCCAATTATACTTCGGCGTCAGGAACTAATACCACCAGTGAGGAATTATTACATTCCTTACAGGTTCCAGCCAATTATGTGTATTCAGGTAATTTGCTAAATCTATATGCTAATATAGCGACTAATAATAATGCGAATAATAAAACTTTTAGAGTATATGTAAATACTACAAATACCTTAACCGCGGCAACCTTAATTGGAACTTTAGTCACTAATTCGGTAACTGGCGATCATATTTCAAGGTTTATTCCCATTATTAGTGATACTTCGGTGGAGTGTTACGGAGGCACCGCTACCAATTTAAGAAATCAATATAGTAATACAACAGGAACATCCGCGGCAGTTACTGTTCCAAGTGTGTCCGCTGGTTTTTGGATTTTAATTTCTGGACAAAAAGCGGTTGGAACTGATACAGATACCGTTAGGTGGTCAATGGTTACCAAGGTGTTTTAATCTATTTATTAGCAGAATTATGGAAACTCAAGTATACGCTAGCACGGGACTATCGACCCTTACTACGGCAAATTCTAACTTAGATGGCACAGGCACAGTCGTAACGTTATTTACAGCAGGATCAACTAATGGATCAATCATCAGATCGATTTCCATAAAAGCCGGTGGGAACACAAGTCAAGGAATGATTAGATTGTTTATAGATAATGGAAGTGGATCTAAAAGCTTGATTATGGAAGTTAACGTGCCTGCAGTAACTCAATCTTCTCAAGATCGAACTTTCGAGCGACATATTCCGATAGAATTAAGGCTGGTAGCAAATTGTGTTTTATATGGTTCAACAGAAAATTCTGAAACGTTTTATGTAATTGTTGAGGCTGTCAATTGGGCATATATTTCTTCTGGTGTCAGGAGTGACCGAACCCAATATACAGCCAACTCTGGTATGGTAGCTATCGCTACAGCAAATTCTAATTTGGATGGAACGGGCACGGTTGCTACTGTTTTAACTGCAGGTAGTTTAATCTCGGGTTGGAAAGGCTGTAGGATAAAAAATTTGACTATTAAAGCCGGAGGAAATACTACGAGAGGAATGGTTCGAATATTTGTTAAAGTATCCAGTACAATAAATCTTCTCACTGAAATACCAATTCCTGCAGTAACGGCGTCTTCAACCTCCGGAAGCTTTTCACAAATATTACACTTCAACGGTTCTTTTTACATTGTTCCTGGCGGTCAAATTATTGCATCTACACAGAATGCGGAAACTTTTTATATAACTGCAGATGCCGAAGATTATACCTATCCATCATAGTTCGTTTATATTTAATACTATTATTAATTTAAAAGAATGGCAAAGAAGATTAAGCTCGAAAAGCTAAGCCTAAATAGTTTTCATATTAACTTGTCAGGAAGAAAAGATGGGTTAAGTCGCAATGGGGAAAATGGCGAGTCAGATAATCCGCTGGATCCGGATCCTGAAGGTACAGATCCACAGCCACAGCAATCTGAGCCTCGTTGGGCGTGTGAATTGATGGAGATGCAACTTCGCATTTCATGGGATCCCGATGATTGTTGGAGTTTATATGAAGGTTATTGTGATACTGATCCAACTGTCTGCTTTACTTTATTAGCACAATATTGTGATAACTCTCCAGATGGCGGCTTTGGGCCTATGCCAGTTCCAGAAGATCCGGATATTGTTTATCGGCCGGCTTGTCCGGTGCCACCAACTCCTCCCGGACCTCCGGTGTACGCACAGGCAGGTGCGATTAACGTCGAAGGAATTAATGAAGGAAACGGGGCAGGAGGAGGAAATTGGGATAGCGACGGATGTTATTCGGTAGATTGCTTCTCGGATGCTTGCGATACTTTTTTTTGCGGCTCAGATGATTGTGGGTCTAATGACTGTGAATCAAACGAATGCGACACTTATGACTGTGCCTCAGACGAATGCCCTACTAATGATACTTGTGGAGCTGCATGCGAAAGTTTCTACGATTGTCCAACAGATGATTACTGGGAGTGTAATCCGGATACGGATCCTCCGATCTGTTATCTGCCATAAAAGGATTGTGTCATAATTGTACTGCTTTGAACATTCTATACGCGTAAGATGGCTTTTCGTTTTTGGGCATACAAATCATTTCGCAGAAAAAATTAAGTACTTTTTGAAATTTATAAAATTGGATGGAATCAATAATATCACATTCCTTTAAATTATTAATATAATTGTATGTACGGAAGTAATAATTGTTATAAATAACATCGCTCGGTAAAATTGCTTCAAGCTTATCAGCCCACGGTTCATGTTCCGTTAATATAATCCGTTCTCTAATCAAATGGTTTATTTCAGTCTCCATGACTACGTATGAGCTTTGTTGCTCTCTATATTCGTTTTGGATAGTTATTAATTGATTTTTAACCTGTAGGGAGAGTTGATTATAATTATTTGACGTTTCATCGTACACTTCAACCAACCATATCCTTAAAAGTAGTTTATAGTATTTTTTCAACTCTTTTTGTTCAATTTCATTGACTATCGATAAGGTAGCACTGTAATAATAGATCAAATTTTGTTGTGTATTTTTTTTGTTCCGCATTTGCTCCCAAAGGTGAAAAATTTTATTATAGTATAGATTAGTCGCTAAAGGATGAGGAACATAATTAATATCCGTCGACAAGTTGTATGGGTATATTATATTCAATTTAGGCAATTTCATTTTAGCTTTTAGAAGAAAACGATTTATGTCATTTAAAATAATATTTTTTCGTTGCTGATCTATATTAAATAATACAATAAAGTAACATACACCGGGATATCTTTCATTATCATTTTTATGAAAATAAATAAATTGATGAGAAAGCAAGGTTTTCAATTGCATAAATAGTTTTTCAAAAAATGGAATGTTAATATTATTTGCAATGCCAATAACCATTTGATCGTCTTTAAGATCTGGTAAGCAATATGAGGTATTTATATTAAAATTAATTGGACCGGAATCGGACAAGGTCGCTTCGGTTATTTTAATTATTTCATTAACAGAATTATTGACGTAAAATTCATTTAGAGCTAAGAAAAATTCCTTGTGAAAATCTGAGTGAACTATTTCTGACCGTTTGTCAATCCAACCCCCATTTAATAAGGCATTTAGCATAAGCAAAGAGTCAAGAATTCTATTAACATAAATTATGTTTTCTTCTCTGGATGAACTTCTTTTCACTTTTCTTAAGTATCCAATCAATGAATGACGCAAATAATTTAATTGCTTCTTTTTTATTATTTGTGGTCCAAAAGCATATAGCGCTTGAGCTTTCTTTATGACATCCTGCAAGTAATTATTAGTATCATTAATTATGACAGTTTTTTGTAAGCGATCTAAAAGATGGGAATTTAGAGATTTGACATCATTTAAGATGAAACTTGCGAAATGAAATTTTGGATATGTATAGACATCGAATATGAGCCCCGAGGACTTAATTGTCTCCTTAACTACATTGTAATGACTTTCACTAATTATAAGAAGATCAACATCTGAATCAGCATGGTTTTTTTTTTCAGAATAACTCCCTGTAAGGCCGGAGGCATAGCAATCTGGGTAACATTCACTAATAAATTTTCGACACTCGGTCATAATTGGGTCAATGCTTTCATTGACCTTTGCTGTTTTTATGAGTGGACTGCATGTTGTAACAGCCTTTTGAAAGGTTATCGTAACAAAAGACTCAGATTTATTTAATTCAATCAGATCCCTCTGTGAGACAATCTTTTCAGAGGATAGTGGATCATATATTAAATATTGGGTATCGTTTATTTCCTCTTTTAAAATAAAAAATCTTTCTGAATTGTAAATTACGATAGGTAAATTAACGGTTAGACTTGAAAAAGTATTTTCCCCAACCATAGCTATAATACCATATAAGGAACAGGTAGCAGTGAAGCAATTTAATACCGAACCATGAGAGGAAATGTCAAAAAATAATTCAACTGAATTTGATTCAGTAGTAATTGAGAGGTGGTTCAAGATCATCTCAATACAAGAGATTGCTGATTTTTTAGCCTTCATTTTCAATAATTATTATTGTTTCCTTTGCTAAGTATTGTAGTATATTTGGGTTTCCTAGTTTTAATTCATTGATTAAATCAATGTAGCGTTTTTTCGATTTTAAATACATTAATATTTCTAAAATGGATGAATCTATCTCTATTAACTTAAATTCAGTTACATTAGGGTATAAAAGAACCGGGCGGGTATCGATCTCCAAAATTTCTACATCTGGATTAAGATGTACGAAAATATTTTCAAAATTACCATACATTCCGTTAACAAAATTTTGATGATTTATTATTTTCTTCATGTTTAACAAAGAAAAACTATAAATATTATTTTCTTTTTCTTGCTTTAGTAGTTCAATCGTATAGATTTCTTGTAATCTAATATCTTCAGAGATTACTTTTTCCATTGGCTCAGTGAGTGTTATATTTTCTAGGTTTTCAAAGGAAAAGGAGTAGGAGCTAATATCATCTAGTAATAAGGTTGTGTTAGGAAATCGCTTTTTACAGTTCTCAAGTACTGAGTTATGAATATCAAATGTTTCTAATGTTTCGATAGAAGGAGAATTTAAGCATGGTAGTAAAGGAGAAAAAATGTTATCAACGTTTAAAGCTTGAATATATGAATATCCTATACCTGCAATACCTAAAAATAAACTAATGTTTTCGTTTTTTTCGTGACTGAGGCCCGATCTATAGAATCCATTTATCTCCTTGCTTTTAATTGCTGATAAGCAACATTCTAAAAATAAATGATCATAGTTTGTTCCTTTGTATGTTTTTTGGCTTTCTTTAAAAAGAATATTATTCCCTAAGAACCCATGACACCATGTAAATGAATATAAAGGATTGTTTGTGTTTTTTTGTAAATTTTCTATTATATCATCAACTTGTTTTTTGTATGATAGCTCCTGGAATAAATCATATGCTCTTAAGCGGGTTAACGCTATGCCAGGAGAACCATGGCACCACGCTGTCATATATGATGGTTCTTCAAAGAATTGGATGTTCCCCTCAAGATAATGATTAACAAATTTTTTTTCTTCTGTTTTGTCAAAATAGCCTTTTCGAAAGTCAGGCCAATTTATCTTATCACTATTGAAGAACGCATCTTCGAAATCCATCCCCCTTTTTGCAATTTTGAAAAAGAATGGATTATTAAAATAGTGACCTAATTCTAAGAAGGCAAAACTTATACCCGATATCCCATGGGAAAAACCGCATAAGGGCTTAATCATTCTTTCCGATTTATTCCAAAAAAAACCTTGTTTATTCACCTGTATGTGCGTTACCAATATGTTAACGTTACTACAAATAAGTGCTTTTACAAAAGGTTCTTTCGTCAGGTCGTATATATGAAGTAAACCTACTACTGTTCCTGCAAGACCATTCAAGAAGTCGAAACAGGATTTTTCAGAATACTCTTTGGAGCCCATTTTTTTTAATAAGTCTAATGAAGTTTCAATGCCTTTCCTGTCATTAATGATTATGCGAGCGCGTATTAAAGTATATATTGTTCCTATCCTACCTGTATAAAATGCAAAGTTTTTAGATGGGTTATTTAAGCAATAACTCTCCAGCCAGTTGGCGCTATTGCGAATTATAGCCAGTGTGTGATCATTCTTTTTGTAGGAATAATATTCAATTAAGAAAAGAAGAATTCCGGCAGACCCAGAGTAAATATTTTCACTAACACTTAAGATTTCATTGTGGTTATATGATAGCCAAAAAACACCAGACGAGTCATGCTTAGCCCCCTCGATAAGTTGCTTGTAGATTTGTTCTAATTCCTTACTAAGATTTTGATGTTTTTCCGGTCTTTCCATTTAAGAGTGATTGCAAAATAAAAAAAGTAATCATGGATTCGTCAGCGTTTCTTATTCCAAGCCTGTTATTGGTCATATGACAATAGCTATCGTATATGGAATGTAACCCGTATTTAGCTTTGGAGTTTTCCAGCATTTCTTCCTTGAAAATATCAATGCTCAGCTTGACCGATCTTATTTGTTCCCTAAAGACACTGTACGGCAGCTGCATGCTTTTTCCTTTACTTAAATTATTAAGCAATGGTAAGATCCAGACTTTAGATCTATTGAATAGATCCATATAGGTTCTTATTTTCCCTTTCTTTATGTCGTTATCATATATTCCTGTTCTATGGTTATAGTATGCACGTGGAAACCATCTGTTGAAACTAAATTGATAGAAATCACATAACTCATTAGAATCTATTATTAGCTCGCTAATCATAATATAATTCATGCTCAGGGCTAAATACATTGCCTTACTGTATGACCAATGAGAATTTGATTTAATTGATTTAAGAATGTGGACAGATGAAAAATGAAATATTTGTTCTGCGATAGCTATGCCATTTGCCCCTCCATATCTTTCAAATTCCGGGTTATATTTTGTTTTTAATATTCTTGGTGCGCTTATAGATTGATAGCTCGCATCTTTCAGTTCTAGATAATTCAGTAGTCTTTGAATGATTTCTCTTTTGCTAGTATTTAGAAAATGGGTATTTTGAAAATTTATTCTTAAACGTATATGAGGCCCGTCTTCGAAATACCTTATAAAGAAAAAATTTTTAATTTTATCATCGTCTAAAAGATTTTCGATTATTGGTAAAATATGGTTCACCAATAAATTTTCAAATGGAGGATTGCAATAAACATATAAACAAAACCAATAATCTTTTTTTCCCTTAATCATTGTACCATTGAATCAAGAATTCCGTTGCGTGAGATTTGTCGTTTAACAATGCTAATTGTTTACTATTAGGTAGCATTTCCTCTATAGTTAAAAATGTTTCCGCTTTTTTTACTAACTTATTGAAATATCTCACAGAGATCGGGCTTAAAAAATTAATATATTGAGGTTTGTAATCATCTTTTTTCATTTTTTGTTTTTGGTCCGGTTTGCTTTGACGTTTGGCAATTCTAACGAAAATTTCGTCGGGAATTTTTAATAAATGTCGCCATTGATTATAGATTAAAAAGCATTCAAAGTCCGATCTTTCAGCTTTTTCAATAATACATTCTTTGGGAACATGCCAGGAACTTCTTCTAATTATAAGATTTTTTTCAAAAATTATGCGAGGGTAATACTTTACTTTGTATAAATTTTCGTCAAGGCCCTTAATCGATATAATTTTGTAAAAATTAGATAAATATAAAGTGCTTATTGTTTCTGATTTGGAAAAAATTTCTAATAGTTGATAGAGCTTTGAACGACTCTTGAGAGCTTGAAAGCATAAATCAAAGATGTAAACCCGTTGCCCAGTTTTTTTATGGTATAATTGAAGCTCGTCCTGCATGGGAGCGTAACGAATGTGTAAATCTTTTAAAGCAATGTTATGTGGTTGCTTTAATTGGCCAATAATACCTGGAATTTGAATTTCATAATCCATTATTGAAGGATGATGATTGGCGTTGAAAATTGACGAATCGATATTTTCAGCAAAAATAGAGTTGGGGGGAATAAGTGTGGCATTCCAATGTTTCAAGCTATCTAAGATCTCATTAGGGAAATCATTTAAAAAACGGCTGTAGAGTTTTCCGTATCCACTAAAAGCGCCATTGGATATAGCCATCAAATGGTTTGTTTTGTCATTTGCCTTATGCGTGAAAAACTGAAAAAACGAACTAAATGAGTTTTGAGAAAAGTTATACGATAAATTTAACTTGTAATTGGTTTGCTTTAATAAATCAAGGCTAAAGTGAAATTCGTCCGTTTTTTTATCATAATTCTTTTCTAATTCCTGATAAAAATAAGTTTCCCAACTTTTTCTTAGTGAATATTTTTTTTTTAGTTGGTCAGATATCGGGTTCTGCGCTTCGGAGCTGCTGATTTTTTTTGTTTTTAATTTATCTCTAAAAAAGTTCTCGTAGAAATGTAGCAAGTCCACATACTCTCCCTTGTAGTTTTGTTTGTAAAAATTTAGTGCGTCGAAGAAGTTGTTATTGTAGTTTGAGTAGAGCTTGGTTTCACTAATCAAGGAGTTTAACTTTTCAATAACATTTTTTACTTGAGTAAGTGAGATTTGGGTGTCCACAACCGTTAAGACGTCTTCATACAGGATGTTTTGGCTGTCGATATGTTTTAAGGAAAAGCAAGGATGAGAAGGCGAACTTTTATCAGGGGAGTAAAACAAAAATGAATTCTGTGAATTTTGTTTTACGATATAGTCAGACGTGCTAATTAGATAGTTAACTATTTCTTTATATATTGTGTGCATATTTGAAAGGAGAGAGGTCTTCTCTTCAATACTGATAGGCATTTCATACGATTTTTTATGAAAACACAATTTCTTTAATTCATTTTCAAGATAGATTGAGTCTTTGCCATTTCTGATAAAAGATAAAAGTTTTTGTTCCCAATTTTCATCTAACTCGGAAAAACCTGGATGCATTTCAATAAAACCAGAATCAATCAGATTTAACAAATAGAATTCAATATTATTTTCCGAATCATCAATGATATTGGTAAGTTGGTTTAAAAAATGACTAAATTCAATTTGCTGGGGAAGCATTTCAATTATTATCTCAATGATTTGATTTTTTTTTAGTCGTTGAAATGTTTCTGTGTTGTGTTTATTAATTAAAAAGTGATAGTGACCAGGACTACTAGTAATTGAAGGATTAAGGTTTAATATAAAGTTATTTCTATACTGTTTGTTTACTTTAAGACAAATAATAAAATGACGAAGAATTACAGAATTGAATTTAATTATAGATTTAAATGGTGTTAGTTCGCCTTCTAACTTCGATGAGTTAATTGAACTCTTGAAACTGGTTGCTCCAACATTTGTAAATGAACTAAATGGTGACGTTTTGGCAGCTGATCGAGAGGCGTATTTATACATACTCCACTCCAGTTGATTTTGCTTTTTATTTAGCAATTTTTGATCTGGGGTATATTTGTTCAGGTTTTGTAATAATATCTGGCTGGAAAGTAATAATCCATTTCTTAATTCAACTTTTTTGAAAATGTCAGAAAGATTAATTCTTTCTTGGGCTAGTAAAGAATTATAGAGTTCTTCAGCCTGATTTTTACTGCGTTCAAAAAACTGAAACTCCTGACTATAATTTGCCAATAAATCTTTCGGAAGAGTACCGATTAAAATCAAATCATTTGCATTAACTATTTCTGCGGTTTGCAACTTTTTTTTCAGTTTCTTAAGATTTTTTCGCTTACGATTATGATTTTCAGCGCTTATATCTTGCTCAAGATATTGTATTAATGCTGTCTTTTTTAAAGCGATAGCATTTTCCTCGAGTAGATACTCATCGGCCATTGATTTTAGTGTTATCATTTTCTCAAAATGACAAATGAAAGCATCAAATGATAGAGCCGCTGATCGAATAAGAGAGTGTGGAAATACTTTCATGTCATTGGGTATTTAAAAGATCCACGGCCTTTTCTAATAACTCATCACGCCCGTCTTTTATTCCGTTAATTGTTGGTGAAATATTTATATCGATAGAAACTCCAACTCTTTGAGTTTCTCTTCCATCAGGATAATAAACCCCGATTCCGCTAATCAGGGTCATAATTCCACCTGGCAGATAAAACCTAGATACATTTCCATCCGCTCCTGCGGTGGTACTTCCTATTGTGGTCGTTTGATTATATTGACTAAATGCCATCGCAGTAAACTCTCCATGGCTTTGGGTATATTCATTTACCAAAAGAATAACTTTGCCATGATAAAGAACATTTGTCTTATTACCACCAACTCGGTTGGGCTGCTTTTTCAGCATAAATAATCCTGGGGTAGTTATACTTCCTGTAGAGGATATTTCAAAGATAACAGGCTTTGGATAAATATATTCTCCAAATTTATGTATAATCGATTCTGCTGGATAGTATCTTAAATCTATTATAATCCCTTTGGTGTTTAAAAGCTTTGCCATTATTTGATCAATATAAATAGCTTTAATATTTCCGGGATATATATATCCAATTTTCGGTGTAATTATCCGATAGGAGGAATCTGGTTGCTTATTTTTAAAATAATTATCGATACTGATTTTTGTCCTATTAATTGAAATGTTGACATTCTTTATCAAACTATCTCTTTGATAGGTGACATTCAAAACAGATTTATTTGTTCTTAATAGATCAGATGCAATTTTGCGCAACTGAGCGGGGTAGTTTGAGCCTGATGTGTACAATAATTTCTGACTTATAATAGTTTCTATATTAACGGAGTCGATCTTAAGGATAATATCCCCATTGTGTAAGGCAGAATCGGAATCGTTTTCCTGCATACGATCAATTATTACCGGTTTATTTTCAATAAAAGCAATCCTGTAAGGTGCCATGTATTTACCCTTGAAGTTTTCTATATCGGGATCACCATATAAATCGGCGTGGGTATCACTAATACAAGATATTAGTGATAATACAGATAATTTGTATTGTAATGCAGTGGAATCGCTAATAAACTGAGGGATAAATTCGCAAAGGACAGAATCCCAGTTTTTCTTTATAAGGTGCTTGTTAGGATTATAGTATTCAATAATATTCCAGTATCTGTACAATGCGAGCAAACGATATCCTGTATCTGGAAACGGGGTTTGGATATATTCGTTTTCATGTGAGAAATCTGGGTTTTGCACATTTGGTATTAAGGAAATATAATAGTTGTTTTCGGGTCTTTTAGCTGATTTTATTTTTTCTAACTCTAAACAAAGCTTTGAGCCTAAGGTTTTGTTTTCTGAGATCCATGCGATGTCAGGATAAAGCTTCACTCTGACACTATCTAATACTTCTTTTGTACCCCTTTTTATTGGTCCTAATTTATTGATCCAAGACAAAAAAACATGATTCCTTTCTTGTGTGGTTTTGGCATTGATCACTTTAGGTAAAATACGAAAGAGTTCATAATCCCAATTATATTTTCCTTGTGCCACCTGCGGATGATAATATTTAAGGAATCCCCATATCTTTCCTAGTAACCGTAAATTTTCAATTTTTTCAGAAGTTAAAGGTATACTTAGAATCTTGGAGCCATTGTCAAACTCATGATCCGTAACTGAAAGATGTTGTGAATTTTGAGCTAAAATTTGGCAGAAAAGACACTTTGATGAAGAAATAAGAAAAAAGACAAGTAGCTTTAATATTGTTTTATACCTCATAGAACAAATTTAACATTTCTAATGATTACGCCAATGCATTTTGACGAACACTGAATCAGGTGATTTGGTATCATTAACAAATAATATTAGGCAATTGGTATTAATTGCATTAATTTAAGAATTTAGAGACGTGTTAACGAGCTTTTTCCGCCAAATGTCCCCACTTTGCAATACAATTCACAATTTCCGTTATTTTGGATGAGGCTTGTTTCCTTCCAGACAGAATAATTTTTCCCCGAATAACATTTTTTTAGGTCAAAGTGTTGGACAAAACAGGATAATTCTTATATTTGCATCCCCAATAACAAAAAGGTAGTCCAAAGCGGGCTACGACACAGGTGGAAAAACAGGTGGATTTTTTGTTGAAACAGGTGGACTTTTAACACGTTCTTTATCTTATCAAATCAGGGTTCATCAGAATAGAATAAGTTCTGAAAGACCTTTAAATATTGAAAAATAGGGTTTTTGATAGGTTTGACAAAGACAGATAATAATTGATAAAGTAACCTCCCTACGGGCTACTAAAAAATAACAGTAATAGGGTTGTTGGCTGAATAAAGGCTTACAGCTTAATAAAAAAAAGAAGATGGCAAATCACAAATCCAGTATCAAAAGAATCCGTTCTAACGATGCTAAACGTTTAAGAAACCGTTACCAGGCAAAAACTATGCGTAATGCAGTGAAGGAATTAAGGACTGATGATAACAAAAAATCAGCAACCGAAAAACTTCCTAAAGTTATTGCTATGGTTGATAAGCTGGCGAAGAAAAACGTTATCCATAAAAACAAAGCTGCGAACCTGAAGTCGAAACTGACTAAGAAAGTGAACGCGCTTAAGAAATAAGCATTACATACTTTTACTTGAAATAGAAAGGCTCCGCTCTATGCGGAGCCTTTTTTTATATTCTGGCCAGAACCATCGTTAAGAATGGTTTTGTTTTTTTGTTACCTTTAAAGTTCATTTTATGACGGAGAACGAAACATTAAACCTGAAAGCCTGGGCAGAAGAAGACCGCCCCCGGGAGAAGCTTATGGGAAAAGGCAGGCAGGTGCTTTCCGAGGCGGAGCTGATTGCCATACTCATTGGCTCGGGAAGCAGGAATGAAACGGCGGTTGAATTATCAAAACGTATTTTATCGGCGGTGGAGAATAACCTGAACGAGCTGGGTAAGCTGGGAGTGAACGAGCTAACAAAGTTCAAAGGTATCGGTGAGGCCAAGGCAGTGAGCATTGTGGCGGCGCTGGAGCTCGGAAGAAGAAGGAAGGAAACGGAAACGGTAAAGCGGGAGAAGATCACCACGAGCAAGGATGCTTACGAAGCCATGAAGCCGAAAATGGTGGACCTGCCGCATGAAGAGTTCTGGCTGGTGCTTCTTAACAGGGCCAACGGCATTATAAAGAAAGAACTCATCAGCAGGGGAGGCGTGGCAGGAACAGTGGTGGATACCAAGATCATTTTCAAATGCGCTGTTGAACATTACGCCAGCTCGATCATCATCTGCCATAATCATCCCTCAGGAAATTTAAAGCCGAGCGAAGCCGATATAAAGATCACCAAAGGCATTAAGGAGGCCGGCAAGATCATGGAGATCCCGCTGATCGACCACCTGATCATCACCGATGCAGGCTATTACAGCTTTGCAGATGAAGGGATGATCTGATACACAGCTGCCTCAAAAAAAAGAACATGATCAAAATTCTGACAATAATCGGTGCCCGCCCGCAAATCATTAAAGCCGCAGCTTTGAGCCGGGCGATAAAGAATTCTTTTGCCGACCGGATCAGGGAAGTGATCGTGCATACCGGGCAGCATTACGACGATAACATGTCGGAAGTGTTTTTTGATGAGCTCGATATTCCGCGTCCGAATTATAACCTCAACGCCGGTTCGGGAACACATGGAAAGCAAACCGCATTCATGATCGAAGGGATCGAGGAGATCCTGATGAAGGAGAAGCCCGACCGGATTGTATTGTACGGCGACACCAACTCCACCCTTGCCGGTGCCGTGGCGGCTTCCAAGCTCCTGATCCCGGTGGTGCACATCGAAGCGGGGCTGCGGTCATTCAACAAAGCGATGCCTGAAGAGATCAACCGTATTTTGTGCGATCATATTTCTACCCTGCTGTTCTCACCTACCAAAACCGGCTATGATAATTTGCTCAAGGAAGGATTCAGGGAAAATAACACGGCTCCGTATTCTGCCGACAATCCGAAGATCTTCCACTGCGGCGATGTGATGTTCGATAACTCACTTTATTTTTCGGAGGTTGCGGAAAAGAAAACCGATATCCTTGAAAAGAACGGCCTGGAAAAAGGCCGGTTCATACTCGCAACCGTTCATCGTAATAACAATACCGATGAGCCGGTAAGACTGAATTCGCTTTTCAGCGCCTTGTACGCCATTGCGAATAAAAACAACTGCAAAGTAGTGCTGCCATTGCATCCGCGCACAGCGAAACTACTGTCGAAAAATCTTTCTTCTGAGCTTTACAGCAATATAAAAACAAGCAGCCTGATAAAGATCATTTCCCCTGTTTCATTCCTTGAGATGATCGCGCTTGAAAAGAATGCATCGCTGATCATGACCGACAGCGGCGGAGTTCAGAAAGAAGCTTATTTTTTCAGGAAGCCCTGCATTATTCTGCGTGCCGAAACGGAATGGGTAGAGCTGGTGGAATGCGGATCCGCAAAGATCGCAGACGCCGATGAGAAAAAGATAATTGAGGCGTTCGACTATTTTAAAGAGAAAAAGGGGCTTGAGTTCCCGGATATTTTTGGCGATGGGAAAGCCGCCGAATTCATCTGCAGCCAGATGCTCGCACTGTAAATTTTAATGTATGCTCCGGATCTTCACCGATAAAATAACACACCGCAATAAGTACATCTTTAACCTTATTTTTAAAGATATGCTCGGGCTGGATTTTGAGCTCACCGATAAGGAGGCCGAATTCAGGGCGATGCAGGGGGCCAAGGTAAGCTACTCGATCAGTCCTGTAGGCGACGAGGTGCATTTCAGCGCGCGCCACCTGCTGCTCGAAAGCGGGATCACCGAGCAGAACATCGCGCTCTTCGATCACAAAGGAACCAAGGTTTTTTTTGCAACCGGTAAAACTTCCGCATTGCCTTTCGATGTCTTCGCGGCCAGCTTTTACCTGGTGAGCCGCTATGAAGAATACCTGCCGCATATCCGTGATGAGCACGACCGCTTTGATGCGAAGGACAGCCTTGCTTTCATGAACGGCTTCCTGCAAAAGCCGGTAGTGAACATCTGGGCGCTGGAGGTGAAGGACATCCTGCTGAAACGCTATCCTGAGCTTGTTTTCCCCGAGCGCAAATATGAATTTATATCAACGATAGACATCGACAACGCATACGCTTACCGGGAAAAAGGCTTCACGCGCAGCATCGGCGGCTATCTGAAATCACTTGTTAATCTTGATTTTAAGGAGATCCGTGAGCGCAGCCGCGTGATCCTTGGGTTGCAGAAAGATCCTTACGACACCTACGACTTTCAGCTGAAGATGCTGCATAAGTATAAATTCAAAAGCATTTATTTTTTCCTCCTGGGCGATTACGGTGTGAACGATAAGAACCTCCCGGTGGAAAGCGAGAAGTTCCAGTCGCTGATAAAAATGATCGGCGATTATGCACAAGTTGGCATTCACCCTTCGTATGGTTCCAACAAGAGCAAAGAGCAGCTGAAGAAGGAAGTCGACCGGCTTTCGAAAATTCTTCACCGCGACATTACACAAAGCCGCCAGCATTTTTTAAAGCTCACATTGCCCGATAC
>Ga0157372_10000687_pt1 | contig 37115 bp, 27 predicted proteins | sample C55metaG_FD_115307 | JGI IMG/M metagenome (GOLD analysis project Ga0157372, IMG submission 115307) | Corn rhizosphere microbial communities from Kellogg Biological Station, Michigan, USA - C5-5 metaG | ecosystem: Host-associated > Plants > Roots > Rhizosphere > Soil | place: USA: Michigan...
ATGTTCCTTCCTGCTCCACGGGGTTCTGTGTTGCCAGCACCAGGAAAGGGTTTGGCAGCTTGAAGGTGCTTTCGCCGATGGTCACCTGCTTTTCCTGCATGGCTTCCAGCAAGGCGCTTTGTACTTTTGCCGGGGCGCGGTTGATCTCATCGGCAAGAATGAAGTTGGCGAAGATCGGGCCCTGCTTTACGCTGAACTCTTCCTTCTTCTGGTTATAGATCATGGTACCGATCAAATCGGCAGGGAGCAGGTCGGGAGTGAACTGGATGCGGCTGAAATTAGCATGAATGGTATTTGCCAGCGATTTGATGGCAAGCGTTTTTGCAAGCCCGGGAACACCTTCCAGCAGGATATGCCCGTTGGAGAGCAAGCCGATCAGCAAACGTTCAACCATGTATTTCTGGCCGACGATCACTTTGTCCATTTCCAGGGTGAGCAGGTCAACGAATGCGCTGTCGCGTTGAATGCGGGCATTCAATTCTTGAATATCAGTCATGATGTGAAGTTTTTAGAGCGTACTCCGTTAGCATTTTTAGTGAGGCAAAATTAACTACAAAGCAGGCAGCGCAAGCCATTCGGGCTGTTAAAAATTGTTAAAGGCAAAGACTGGAAACGGGTGAGGTTGGAAGTTATTCAGCTCTGGAAAGTACCTGGAATTTAACCTTCAGAAAAACACAGACCACGAAAATGATAATGCCGCCGATGGTGATGATCTTGCCGTGCATGCGCTGTTCTTCCGGGTGATTGTAAACGCTTGTTCCATCGGGAAGTGTTTTCTTTCCGGTCCACAGCGTGAGCCCCACCATGATCCCGGCGAAACCGCCAAGCGCGGCAGCAATGTAGCCGAAGATGATCCATCCGTACTTCATTTCTTCTGTTTTATGCAGCGTTTGCAGGCGTTGTTCCCTTAGCTGCTTTTCCTCGTCAGCGCTGATGCTGATCCCGCGTCCGGCAAGGATCTTTTTTGCAAGGTGATAATCAAACTCACTCCATTTGTCGGCCTCAGCGAGCAGGTCTTTCAACTCATCATCGCTGAAGGAAAAAAGATAGTGATCGGGGGAAACCTCGTTAATTTCTGCCTGTGCGGCCTGGTCCAGCAGCTCTTTTGCGCTTGCGAAATGATCGGGATGAATTTTAACGGCAACCTGCGGCTCTATGTTTTGGCCGATAAAAAAATCCGGCATGGCGGCGGAGTTATCCTCGATGATCCCGGGGATACCATTTTCAGAAAAAATTGCGAGAAGCCCGGTGGCTTCCTCCATTGTCTGATATTTTCTGAATGTAAGAAAGTTGCTCATGTTGCTGTATCGGGCAAATATAAAAGAATACACGTTTATTTCTATCTTTACGCCACTTATTTTCAGGAGATGCCGCGTTATTTCATCCAGCTTTCATACAATGGAACAGCCTATCATGGCTGGCAGGTGCAGGAGAACACAAAGCTCACGGTGCAGGAAACGCTGAACGAGATGCTTTCGCGGCTGCTCAACCAGCCTGTTTCCGTTACCGGCTGCGGCCGCACCGATACGGGAGTGCACGCGAAGGATTTTTATGCGCATTTTGATGCTGATGCCGATCTGCTCAGCGCAAAAGAGAAATGGATCTTCCGCTTCAACCAGGCGTTGCCCGCCGATATCGCGATCTCGGAGATTTACAAGGTTAAAGACGATGCAAATTCGAGGTTCGATGCTGTTTCACGAACGTATGAATACAGGATCAGCAGGAAGAAAGACCCTTTCGGCATCGATGCGGCCTGGTTCTTTTACGGGCCGCTCGATATGGATGCCATGAACAAAGCCGCAGCGCTTTTGTTTGATCATACGGACTTCAGCGCTTTCGCGAAAAGCAATACGCAGAGCTTCACCAATAACTGCAGGATCTATAAGGCGGAGTGGAGGGAAGAAGAAGAGACGCTGGTGTTCACTATCTCTGCCGACCGCTTCCTGCGGAACATGGTGCGGGCGATCGTGGGAACGCTTGCGGAAGTTGGAAAAGGGAAGATGAGCATGGAAGAATTTACGGCGGTGATAGAGAGCAAAAACCGCTCGAATGCTGGCTTCTCGGTGCCTGCCTGCGGCCTTTACCTGGCCCGCGTTGCGTACCCGGAAAGTTATTTTAAAGAAGACGATCAGTAATGACAGAAAAGAAAAAATCAGTGATCGGGAAGGCGGTTGACATTGCCATCCTGAAGCGGATCTTCACATACGTAAAACCTTACCGCACCAATTTCGGGATGGCGGTGTTCACAACCCTTTCACTGGCTGCGCTTGCCATTGTGCGCCCGCTGCTTGTTAAATACACTTTCGATCATTATGTGGCGATCCCGAATGCGGAGATGCTGCTGAACATGGTGCTGCTGATGCTCGGGATTCTCCTGCTGGAAGCGGTGTTCCAGTTCTCCGATGCTTTTTTAACCAATACGCTGGGGCAGAAGATCATAAAAGACCTCCGCACGGAGGTGTATAAAAAGATCATCGGCTTCCGCCTGAAATATTATGATAACACACCGATCGGCACGCTGGTAACGAGGGCTGTGTCGGACATAGAAGTGATCGCCGATATTTTTTCGGAAGGCCTCATCGTCATCATCGGCGATATTCTGAAAGTGCTGGTGATCGTAGGCTTCATGCTTTGGGAAGATGCAAGGCTTACGCTGATCGTGCTGCTGCCGATCCCGGTGCTGCTCATCTCCACCTACATTTTTAAAAAGAAGGTAGCCAACTCTTTCCATGATGTGCGCACGCAGGTGGCGCGCCTCAACGCTTTCCTGCAGGAGCACATCACCGGCATGCGGATCGTGCAGATCTTCAACCGCGAAAAGGCTGAGATGAAAGCATTCGAAGAGATCAACGGCAAGCACCGCGACGCGAACATCCGCGGCATTATGGCATACTCTGTGTTTTTTCCCGTTGTCGAGATCCTTTCTTCCGTATCGCTCGCGCTGCTTGTGTGGTGGGGCGGGAACGGCATCCTCGGAAATTCGATCAGCGTGGGTGTGGTGATCGAATTCATCATGTTCATCAACATGATGTTCCGCCCGATCCGGCAGCTGGCCGACCGTTTCAATACCTTGCAGATGGGGATGATCTCTTCGGAGCGCGTGTTCAAGGTGCTCGACACCGAGGATTCTATAGAAAACAAAGGGAAGCAGAACGCGAACCTCATCAAAGGGAACGTGGTGCTGGAAAATGTCTGGTTCGCTTATAACAACGAGGACTGGATCCTGAAGAATGTATCCTTCGAAGTGAAGACCGGGCAAACGATGGCGCTGGTTGGAGCTACAGGCGCCGGAAAATCGTCCATCATCAACCTGCTCAGCAGGTTCTACGAATACAACAAGGGCGCTATTAAGATCGATGGTGTCAACATCCGCGATTACGAGCTTTCGTCGTTGCAGCGAAACATTGGTGTGGTGCTGCAGGACGTGTTTCTTTTTTCGGATACCATCCTCAATAATATTTCCCTGAACAACCCCGAGATCACGCGTGAAAAAGTGATCGAAGCGGCGAAGGCCGTGGGCGCGCACGACTTTATCAGCAAGCTTCCCGGCGGTTATGACTATGACGTGATGGAGCGCGGCGCAATGCTTTCGGTAGGACAGCGGCAGCTCATTTCTTTCATCCGCGCCTATGTTTACAATGCAAAGATCCTGGTGCTGGACGAAGCCACTTCTTCCATCGATACCGAATCTGAAAAGATGATCCAGTATGCAACCGAAAAGCTCACGCAGGGAAGAACCTCCATTGTGATCGCACACCGCCTCGCCACCATTCAGAAAGCAGATAAGATCATTGTGCTGGATAAAGGCGAAGTGATAGAGATGGGAAGCCACCAGGAACTGCTCCGCAACAACGGCCCGTACAAAAGGCTGTTCGAGCTGCAGTTCAAGGAAGAAGCGAAAATGGAAGAATAATTATAATTTCCCCTGCAGGTATTCGCCTGTATACGAGCCTTTGCATTTCACGAGATCTTCGGGCACACCTTCAAATACGATCTTTCCGCCCTGGCTTCCACCTTCGGGTCCAAGGTCGATCACCCAATCGGCACACTTGATCACTTCCACGTTATGCTCGATGATGATGATCGAATGCCCCTGCCTGATGAGCGCATTGAATGCGAACAGCAGTTTGGAGATGTCGTGAAAATGCAAGCCTGTGGTAGGCTCGTCGAAAATGAAAAGGGTAGGAGCGGTATTGTTCTGCCCGATGCCGAGGAACGATGCCAGCTTGATCCGCTGTGCTTCACCGCCGCTGAGTGTGCTGGAAGCCTGCCCGAGGTGCACATAGCCTAATCCTACTTCGGACAAAGGAAGGATCTTCTGCACGATCTTTTTCTCGGTGTTTGTCGGACGTTCGGAGCTGTTGAAAAATTCGATCGCGTCGTCAACCGTCATTTCCAGTACTTCCGAAATTGTTTTCTCATTGTATTTTATCTCGAGGATCTCCTGCTTGAAACGCTTGCCGTTGCAGGCTTCGCAAAGCAAATGAATATCCGCCATGAACTGCATTTCAACGGTCACGATCCCTTCGCCCTCGCATACTTCGCACCTTCCGCCATCCACATTGAAGGAGAAATGAGAAGGCTTGTAGCCGCGTGCTTTCGCAAGCGCCTGCTCTGCAAACAAAGCGCGGATCTCGTCATACGCTTTCACATAGGTCACCGGGTTGGAGCGGGACGATTTCCCGATCGGGTTCTGATCGATCATCTCCACCGCAGAAACGCTGTTAATGGATCCGCTGATCTTTTCAAAGCTGCCGGTCTGTTCACCCATGCCGCCGTGAATTTTCTTTAACGCCGGGTACAAAATGCGCTTCACGAGCGATGTTTTCCCGGAGCCGCTCACGCCGGTCACTACGGTCATCACGTTCAGCGGAAATTTCACATCCACGCCTTTCAGGTTATTTTCCCTTGCGCCTTTCAGCTCTATGAAGTTGTTCCATTTTCTGCGCTTTTCAGGAGTTTCGATCTTTTCCTTACCCGTTAAATAAAGGGCGGTGAGGCTGCGCTTTTCTTTGGCGAGGTCTTCATGCTTCCCCTGGAAAACAAGCTCTCCGCCATGGGTTCCGGCCAGCGGACCGATGTCGATGAGCATATCGGCAGCGCGCATGATCTCCTCATCGTGTTCCACAACAACAACCGTATTACCGATGTTACGGAGCGAGGTCAATACTTTGATCAGTCGCTGCGTATCGCGCGGATGCAGTCCGATGCTGGGCTCGTCGAGGATGTACATCGATCCCACGAGACTGCTGCCGAGTGAAGTGGCAAGGTTGATCCGCTGCGATTCACCGCCGGATAAGGTATTCGAGAGGCGGTTGAGCGTGAGGTAACCCAATCCTACATCGCAAAGGAATTGCAGGCGGTTGATGATCTCCACGAGGATGCGCCTGGCGACTTCGGTATCGTAATCGGATAATTTGAGCGACTGGAAAAAAGTAAGCGCTTCATCCACCGGCATGAGCACCACGTCGGTGATCGACAAACCGCCTACTTTAACATAGGATGCATCTTTTCTCAGGCGGGTGCCATTACATTCCGGGCACACCGTTTTCCCCCTGTAGCGGGAAAGCATCACGCGGTACTGGATCTTGTAGACCTGCGTTTCAAGGTATTTGAAGAAGGCGTCCAGCCCGTCGAAATATTTATTTCCTGTCCAGAGCAGCCTGCGCTCTTTCTCGGTAAGATCGTAATAGGAGCGGTGAACGGGGAAATCGAACTTGTGGGCATTCCTCACCAGCACATTTTTCCATTCGCTCATTTTTTCGCCTTTCCAGGCTACGATCGCATCTTCATAGATCGATAAGTTCTTGTTCGGGATCACGAGGTCGGGATCGATGCCGATCACGCTGCCGAAGCCTTCGCAATGCTTGCAGGCGCCAACCGGGTTGTTGAAGCTGAAGAAATGCAGGTTCGGCTCTTCGAAGGTCATTCCGTCGAGCTCGAAGCGATTGGAGAAATCGCGGGTAATTTCCGTTTTCTTTTTTCCCTCCGCCATGATCTCTACCCTGCATTCGCCATCTCCTTCATAAAAGGCGGTTTGCACCGAATCCGAGATCCGGTTCTCGTTATCTTCATCTTCCGGCCTTACCGTGATCCGGTCGATCACGAGGTAGATCGAATCTTTTTCCGAAATTTTGCTCATGACAAAATCCTCGATCTTCTGCACTTCGCCGTTCGACTGCACCCGGGTAAAGCCCTGCTGCGCGAGCAGCTGCAGCTGGTCTTTGAATGTTTTTCCTGCCTGTTTCTTTACCGGGGAGAGCAGCAGCAGCTTTGTCTCAGGCGGCAGCGCCATGATGTATTTCGACACATCCGTTACCGTATCGCGCTTCACCTGGTTCCCGGAAATGGGGGAGAAGGTTTTGCCGATGCGGGCAAACAGGAGTTTAAGATAATCGTAAATTTCGGTGGATGTGCCTACTGTAGAGCGCGGATTGCGGGTGTTCACCTTTTGCTCTATTGCCACAGCGGGTGAAATGCCTTTGATATAATCCACCTCCGGCTTGTTGATGCGGCCCATGAACTGGCGGGCATACGCAGAAAGGCTTTCCACATAACGGCGCTGGCCTTCGGCATACAGGGTATCAAATGCAAGGGAGGATTTCCCCGATCCCGACAGCCCGGTGATCACCACCAGCTTATTGCGTGGAATAGCCACATCAATGTTCTTGAGATTGTGGACACGGGCTCCTTTGATGAGAATGTATTCTTTTGAGCTTAATTTATCTATATTATTGTTCGGCTTCGCCATTTAAAATTTCCTTCTTTCTTATGATTAGCCTTTCTTTCTCCGCTTTGGGCGATGTTTTCGGAAAGGCCTGCAAAATTACTCAATTTTGACTTGCTAATCGCGCATAAATGCTGTATATTTGTATAGGCAATAAATATTTTTTTCGTTTAATGCAACATTTACAAATTGCCTGCGTTAAACAAACAAAAAACAACCAATAGTATTCACCCGGGCATTCTTTAACAAATATTAAGAAAGCCCTTTAAAACCGGAAAAGACATAGGAAAACATCTACTTTTTTAATTTGTATTTTAACTAAAAAAGGAGGTAACTATGTCTATTCAGCAGATTGTTGACGATCAAGAACTCGTTAACCGGTACATCAAAGGTGAAGAATCCGCCCTCGCTACACTGATCCAAAGACACAAACGCAGAATTTTCAGCTATATTATGCTGACTGTGAAGGACAGAGCCGTAGCCCAGGACATTTTCCAGGATACTTTCTTTAAAGTGATCAACACCCTGAAAAAAGGGCAGTACAACGAGGAAGGCAAATTCCTTCCATGGGTATTGCGTATTTCACATAACTTAATTATCGACAGCTTCAGGCGCGATAAGCGGATGCCGACCATCAGCGGGGGCAAGAACGAGGAAGGCGACGATTTCGACATCTTCAGCGTGATCCCGATGGAGGATAAGAATGCGGAGCAGGCCATTGTTCAGGGCCAGATCAGGAAAGATATCCGTAAGCTGGTGGAAATGCTGCCGGCGGAGCAACGCGAAGTATTGATGATGCGTCATTATTATGATATGAGCTTCAAGGAGATCTCGGAGCAAACAAATGTAAGCATTAACACGGCTTTGGGCCGGATGAGATATGCGCTGATCAACCTGCGCAAGATGATCGAAGAAAAAGAAATTGCGGTTAGTTTTTAAAGAATGATCCCCGGTAAGCACATTACCGGGGATTTTTTTTCATGAAATCGCAATAATGTAAAATATGTCCCGTTATCCCTCTATAAACTTTAAAACAACTGAATGAATAAAATCTCTACTACTAAAAAAATCGTTACATCCCCAAACAACATGAAAGAACAAGCTGATACCCTGAATGAATTTCCTTATGAACCCGGAAACACAGTGATCAGCAACATCCTGAACTACTCAAAAGCCTTGAGTATAAGGAAATCAAAGAACCTCGAACATTTCGAAATGGTTTTAAACTAAGGGATTGATAATTTTTTGAGCAGCGCCCCGCAAGATATTGCGGGGCGCTGTTGCTTTAAAGAAATGCCGGCAAATATTATTTCAGCAGCTCCATCAGCCGCTTGATGGCTGCCTGGTTCTCCTCGAGATAGAGCGATGCCGATACCTTTTTCTTCTCCTTATTGGTAAGGTGCCAGCTCAGGGAAATGCGGTCATTGAGCTCATTCCGCAATTCAAAATCAATGATGTCGATCGGGGCTTTGCACCAAAGGTCGGCCATTTGGATCTGCTGGTTCTGGTTGAAATCCTGCACCTGGAATAGGTTCCCGTAAAAGCTGCCCAGCGGTCTGCTCAGTGCCTGCGCAAGCGTTTGGGAAGGATTCTCATCGATCGGGATGTTCTTGTGCTTGTCGCGGATCTGGATAATGATGATGCCGCTTGTATTTTCCGCGATCCAGTCGTTGAACGTTTTAATGAACCGGAAGGTGGTCTCCAGTCCGTAATTATCGCGTAAGCCCGCATCCATGATCTCGATCCGCGGTTCGCTCGGGAGCGAAACAACCGGTGAGATATACGGAAACGTTGCGCTCATCCGAAGCACGCTGGTGAAGAGCGTGTTCTTTGCATTTTGCTCTTTGAAGAAACGGGAATATTCCAGCGCATCGAACAATTTATTGTAGGTGGTCTTGTCGGCTTTCGCATTTTGTGTGATGTAGGAGATGCCCTGCGGCGAGATCAGCATTTTCCTTCCGTCGTTTACGATCGAAGGTGAGAAGATCATCATCGGGATGTATGCATTGGCTTCCGGCAGCCGGTAATCTTCCAGCCGCTTGTCGAATACATTGCCCGTATTTTCTTCGAGCCGCTGCTCAAAGGCATAGCCGCGGTCCTGTGAGTACTTGTGATCGTCCACCATAAAGCTTTTCAGCGGGAACAGCCATTCGCTCGTGGCGACCGTGAATGCGATGGGATTTAAAATATCCTTGGCGATGTTGCTGCGGTATTCGGGCGAATAATAGCTGTCGATCTTTCCCTGCTGCTTGAGCAGGTACAGCTCGCGCATGTACGCCGCGCCCACCATTCCGCCGGACGAACCGGTGACAAGCTGTGTGCGGTTCATCAGCTTTCCGTGCGAAAGGCTGTCGGTGTACTGAAGTGTGTACAATGTCCACAATGCAGAGCGGGAGCCGCCGCCGCTCACATTTACAAATACTATTTTCGGCTTGCGGGCGGGGTCGGACGAATCGGTATTCTTAATTTTCCACTTATTCAGGATGTCGAGTGTGGCATTACGGTCGGCATTCAGGTTCTCATAATTGAGATCGATCTGCTTGAAATGATCGTAATCGTAAATTGCTTTCCTTGTTTGGTAGTTCAGTCCGTATGCCCTGTTCTGGTTCGAGAGGAAATCAGCTTTGTGAAGGTAATTGAAGGCGATGAGGAAGCTGAAGAAAATAACGGTGGACCAGCCGCGGAACCAGGTATAGAAAGAGCTGAACAGCATGAGGAACATGGTGAACAGCAGGAAAATGCTTGCGCTTGCCGGGATCTCGAATGCGGAGAAGCTTGAGCAGAGCCCAAGCGAAATGAGGCTGATGATGGTAAGCAGCTGGAACAGGAATGCCGCTTTGTGGTTCTGCCTTAATACAGCCTTGAGCATTTCTTTTTTATAATGGCGTACCGACCGTACAAGTCGTATCTTAAAAGGATTGATGAGATAGGTTTCCACGTACCAGTCGCGCGACTCCTTGATCAGGTGGGGATTTCGCTCGCCGTTGCTGCTGTACATCGCGCGTTCCCTGCCGGATGTGATCTCGGAGCTCTGGATGCCGTAAAGCTTTGTGATGTTTTTGTTGGTGCGGAAAAAATACGTGAAGGCGACGAAGATAAAAAACAGGTTCCCCGCCACGAAGCTCGTGATCAGCAGGATGATCTCCCAGGTCGCAAAATTTCCTTCATCCTCCAGGAAGAAAAAGATCTTGAAGCAGTAGAGCAGGGTGAAGGTGAGCGGGAAAAAGAAGTTATTAAGGCAGTATTTCATGAAGGGGTTGCGCAGCGTTGCGAGGAAAGGGAAGCGGTAGGCGTTCTTGATGTAGCTCGCAATGTTGTACGACATGATGAATCCCCCGCAGGCAAAACCTGTTATAAAATAGGCAATGTAGCTGATGTGGTCGAAATACTCCGGTCCCCAGAAAAGATACGCGACACCGTACCGCGGCGCAACGTTGTTGGTGATGATGCCAAAAAACACCAGCCAGAAAACGATCAGCAGCTGGTTCTTTTTAAAGTCGAGCAGGATGAGCCTGAAATAGAACGAATAAAAGATCCTCCTGAAAACAGGATGCTTCTGGAGGGCCTTTTTAAATTGTCGGGGGAAGCTCATTCGTTTTTGATTTTACTACGTTCAGATCTTACTGTTCACCAGCTTCAGGATCTCGCTTTCCAGCTGCTGCGCTTTTTCTTCTATTACGTTCCCTTCTGCAATTAGTTTCCCTGCAAAGTCTTTATCGGTAAGTCCGGCAGCGTTTATTTTTACATTAAGGAAAGCGCCCATCACGGCGGAACGTGCACAGAGGGCACCAACGCCGGCATCGGTCACCGAATTCGGGTTGCCTGTTTCGGCCATGGCTTTGATCACCTCCATTGAATCATAGCAGAGCTTCATCACTTTGAAAGGCACTTCTGTTGCATATTTTGTTGCATCCTGTATGGCGGCGGTACGTGCTTTCTTTTCCTCGTCGGTTGCTTTCGGAAGCCCGAATGCGGTCATGATCCTGTTGAAAGCGTTCGTATCCTCATCCACCATTTTCAGCAATTCATTCTTAAAGTGCTGGCCTTTTTCAGCCCAGTCGGAAAACTCTTTCCAGCGCTCGTCCCAACCCGGCTTGTGCGAGGAGAGATTGGCGACCATGGTGCCGAGTGAAATTCCAAGGGCGCCGATGTAAGCGGAGATCGATCCACCGCCCGGGGCCGGACTTTCACTTGCGGTTTCATTTGCAAAATCAACAAGGTCCATGCGGATCAGCCTCGCCTGGCCCACATCCTTCAGCAGGTATTCGATGATGCGCTCCTCCGGCTTGAAGGGCGCCAGCTCATCCAGTCCCAGCGATTTCACCGCGATCTTGATCAGCTCTTTTTCAGAGATCCCGGTAGAGCGGTTCTGCTTTTGCAGGAAGTATTTTCCTGCGTCCAGCAATGCTTTCAGCGGGATCAGTCCTACCAGCTCCGAGCCGGTAACGCGGATGCCGCGCTCCGCAGCTTTTTTACAAACCTCGTCAAATGCAATGTGCACGGGCGTTACGGAAATATTGGTTAGGTTCATTGAGATCTGCGCAATGCCGTATTCCTCAATGTACCAACCGATGGCTTTTACCGACTTCAGCGATCCGGGGATGTTCACCGGGTTTCCTTTCTCATCCGTTACGATCTTGCCCGTAACCGGGTTTCCTTCACGCTTCACGCGTCCGGCCTCCCGCACATCAAATGCGATCGCGTTGGCCCTTCGCGTGGATGTTGTATTCAGGTTGATGTTGTATGCCACGAGGAAATCACGCGCCCCGATCACCGTGGAGCCCGAGCGTACCGAATGCTCCGCCGGTCCGAAATCGGGTTGCCATTCCGGCAGCTTGATCTTTTTGAAAAAGCCTTCGTATTCGCCTGCTCGGATCACCGAAAGGTTGCTGCGCTGCTTGTTCGCCTGCGCTGCTTCATACAGGTAAACCGGGATGTTCAATTCGCTGCCGACACGTTCGCCCAGCTTCTTTGCATACTCCGCCGTTTCTTCCATTGTAATGCCTGCGATCGGGATCAGCGGGCAAACGTCGGTTGCGCCCATCCGCGGATGCTCGCCTTTGTGCCTGCTCATATCGATGAGCTCGCCTGCTTTCTTTATAGCGAGAAATGCTGCGTTGATCACAGCTTCCGGTTCACCTACAAATGTTACCACCGTTCTGTTGGTGGCCTTGCCCGGGTCAACATTCAGAAGCTTAACGCCGTCCACTGATTCGATCTCGTTCGTGATCTGCTTAATGATGTTCATGTCGTTCCCTTCACTGAAATTCGGAACGCACTCGATTAGCTGGTTCATTGTTTTTGAATAATTATAGTGAGTTAAATCCTTTTATAAAATCCGTTACCAAATATGCGATTAATTTCCCGGTTTTGTTGTCGGTTTTTATGTGTGATAATACGGGTGCCGCTTCCGCGATGTGCAGGTAGGCGGCCCTGGTGTTTTTTGCGCACCATGAAACATACTGCCTTGCCTGGTTGGCGCTGATCCCGCTCGAGGTTTTTGCGCTCGAGGGAATGTTCTGCACGGTATCCATATCGAGCTCGATGCCGCAGAAGCCTTCTTTGGTGAAGCCTGTGGCGTAGCGCACCGCTTCCTTAAAGCTTAATTCCTCGCGCACAAAAATATCTTCGAAGAAAGAGAACTTTATCTGCTTCGGATGCTTCCTCAATTCCTCCAGCACGTTCTGCGAATTGTAATTTTCGTGAAGCCCTACCACTGCATATTTATCGAGGAATCCTTCATGAAAAGCATAGCTGAACCCATTCCCGCTGTGCCGGCCTTCCATGGCGCGGAAATCGGTATGCGCATCGGAATTGATGACGTTGATCTTTGCCGCTTCGCTCTTTCCGCAATCCAGCAAACCCTGCGCGGTACCTTTGATATTGCCGTAGGAATTATTGTGCCCGCCGCCGATGAGGACCGGGATCTTCCCGGCCGCGACAATGGCCCGCACTGTTTCGGAAACCCGTTCATCCGCTTCGGCGGTAAGTTCCCGCAAGCCTTTGGTATCGGCCTGCTCGGAGTGTTTCATCAGGTCGTCGAAGTTCACATGTCCCAATACAAGCAGCTCATCGCCTTTCAGAAAATCATTGCTCTGCATGTTGAGGATGTTGGTAAGGGCCGGCTGCCAGGCGGTGTGCGCGCCGCCGCGGCCAAGGTTGGCGCGAACGCCGATGTCTTCCGGCAAGCCGAGCAAAACAAATTTTGCGGATGAATCTTTTAATGCCGAACCGGCGGAAAGTGTCTGCACGCATTCGCCCAGCTTTGTTTCACCGGAACGCTTGCGGGTAAGGCTTGTGATGTATTCTTTACTGTACTGCTTTAAATGCTTCATAATTTTCAACACGGAAACCAAAGAGGTTCTCCCAACGTGTTACGCGATCACTTTCCCGTTAATAATAACCGTTTCAATTAAATTGCTTCCGAACGAATAAGGTATAAAGGCATACGAAGGGATCTCCTTTGTGATGAACACATTCGCCTGCTTCCCGATCGCTATGCTGCCATGGGTTTTGCTCAGGTCCATCGCGTATGCGGAATTGATCGTTGCCGCGTTAATGGCTTCTTCCGGCGTCATTTTGTATTGCACACAGCAGAGGGAAAGCATAAAGTTCATATTTCCGCTCGGACTGCTTCCGGGATTATAATCCGAAGCGATGGCTACCGGTAATCCCGCATCCATCATTTTCCGGGCAGGAGGAAGGGGAAGGCTGAGGAAGAACGCGGCACCGGGCAGCACGGTAGGCATCGTCGCCGAGCCTTTTAATGCTTCAATTTCGGTGTCGCCCACAAATTCGAGATGGTCAACACTGATGGCGCCAACTTCCACGCCTGCCAGCACACCGCCATAATTGCTCAGCTGCTCGGCATGCACCTTTGGGGTCAGCCCGTGTTTTTTTCCCGCAGTAAGAATTTCTATCGTTTCTTCTTTCGTAAAATAATTCTGCTCGCAGAATACATCACAGTATTCAGCCAGCTGTTCCTTGCCGATCTGCGGCATCATTTCATTGATGATGATGTCGATGTATTTTCGCTTGTTGTTTTTTAACTCAGCCGGAACAGCATGCGCGCCAAGGAAAGTGGCTTTAATGGTTAAGGGGCTGCGCTCTTTCAGCTTGCGGATCACGCGCAGCATTTTTAATTCCGCTTCGGTGCTTAAGCCGTAGCCGCTTTTGATCTCCACGGCCCCGGTGCCCTGGCGCATGATCTCGTCGAGGCGTTTCAGCGCGCTTTCAACCAGCTCTTCTTCGCCGGCATCCTGCAATTTTTTCGCGGAGTTGAGGATCCCGCCTCCGCGTTCAAAGATCTGCTCGTAGGTTAATCCGTTGATCCTGTCCACAAACTCCCCTTCGCGGCTGCCGGCGTATACAATGTGCGTGTGACTGTCGCAATAGCAGGGCATCACGATCTTATCCGATGCATCGATCACTGTGAGGCCCGTCCAGTCGGTGATCCCTTCTCAGTCGTTCATCTTCCCGAATCCCACGATCTTATCATCTTCTATCGCGAGCCAGGCCTGCTCCAGGCATCCGAGCTTTTTCATCTCCGCGCCGCATACTTTCAGTCGCGGCTCCTCTTCAATGCCAACCAGCTGCTTTATGTTCTTTACAAGGATTTTCATTCACTATTAATTTGCCACCTAAAGTAGAAAGAATTACTTTTATAGGATCAAAAAAACGAGCTTAATGAAAAAAATTATAGGGTTGTTTACCGCTTGCTGTTTGCTTACCATTCATTCCATAAAGGCGCAGGACAGCTGCATGTCGGCGCTTCCGTTTTGTACTGGCACCACCTACACGTATACCATGACGCCGGGAACACCCGCACCATCAGGGCCTGATTACGGCTGCCTCGGAGCGCAGCTGAGCCCGTACTGGTTCTCCGTGCATGTGACCACTCCGGGCAGCATCCTCATTACCGGCGCCGGCACCGATCCTGCGGATGATCCGATCGATATCGATTATATTTACTGGGGACCGTTCTCCAGCCTTTCGGGTGTATGTTATTCACAGCTGGATGCGGCGCATATCCTCGGCTGCGATTACTCCACCAATAACCTCATCAATGTGAATATTCCTTCGGCACTTGCCGGCTCTTATTATATCGTAATGGTATCGGATTATTCCGGGATGCCGGCAACGCTTTCGTATGAGCAAACGGGCGGAACGGGCGCAGCATCCTGCGTGCTGCCATGTACGTTCAATTCAATGACCGCAACTCCGGGCGCCTGCAATCCTGCAACCAATACCTACAGTGTAACGGGGATAATGAATTTTTCAAATCCACCCACAACCGGCACACTCACCGTTTTTGGAAGCTGCGGCGGCAGCCAGACCTTTAATCCGCCTTTCAGCAGCCCGGCGAATTATACGCTCAGCGGCCTTGGCGCAAACGGCTCCAGCTGCTTCGTCACCGCGATCTTTTCAGCAAACTCCTCCTGCAATGCCAACCAGGTGTACACGGCACCGGCGCTCTGCAACCCGTCACTTGCGGTACCTGAAACTACAGGCGGCATCATGGCGGTGAAGGTGCAGCCCAATCCCTCGGATGGTCATTTTCAGCTCAGCTTCAGCGCTCCATCTTCGGGAGATGTGATGATCAGCATCAGCGATATTTCCGGGCGATGCGTGTATGCGGAATCGCTGCTGAAGTATTCGGGGAATTATGCCAGGGAGCTTGATCTCAGCGCCTTCGACAAAGGCATGTATTTTGTGCGGATCAGCGCGGAAACGGGAAGCTTCACACAAAAAATTATTTATAATTAAGCCCTCGCATTCCTTAGTTTAATTGACTAATTTCGCTTGTTTTGTAAAAGATCGTATGGCGGGCAATTTATTCGGAAAACTCTTTATTCTCAGCACTTTTGGCGAGTCGCACGGCGAAGCGATGGGAGGAATGATCGACGGATGCCCCGCCGGCCTTGCCATTGATATGGATTTTATCCAATCGGAGCTCGACAGGCGCCGGCCCGGACAGTCGCACATCGTTACACAGCGCAGCGAAAGCGATACAGTTGAATTCCTTTCAGGCATTTTCGAAGGCAAAACCACCGGTACCCCCATCGGGTTCATCATCCGGAATGAGGACGCAAAATCAAAAGATTACGAACATAACAAGGATGTGTACCGTCCCTCGCATGCAGATTACACCTACGATGCGAAATACGGCATGCGCGACCATCGCGGCGGCGGGCGCTCTTCGGCACGGGAAACCGTGAGCAGGGTAGTGGCCGGCGCTGTGGCAAAGCTGCTGCTGAAACAGCATGGCATTTCCATACAGGCATACACGTCACAGGTGGGCGATATTAAATTGCTGAAAAATTATCATGAGCTCGATCTGGGCACAATTGATTCCACGATCGTGCGTTGTCCGGATGCGGCTACCGCTGAAGCGATGATCGGCAAAATAGAGCAGGTGCGGAAAGCCGGCGATACGGTTGGGGGAACAATTTCCTGCGTGATCAAAGGAACGCCGGCGGGACTTGGCGAGCCGGTGTTCGATAAGCTGCATGCCGATCTTGGCAAAGCCATGCTGAGCATTAATGCCGTGAAAGGATTTGAGTACGGCAGCGGTTTCGAAGGCGTGAGCATGAACGGTTCGCAGCACAACGACCTTTTTGTTGCTGAAAACAATTCGGTGCATACCGCAACAAATCATTCCGGCGGCATCCAGGGCGGGATCAGCAACGGCGAGGATATTTATTTCCGGGTCGCATTCAAGCCCGTTGCCACGATCATGCAGAAGCAAAGCACGGTGAATTCGGCAGGAGAAGCAGCGGAAATAATGGGGAAAGGCAGGCATGATCCTTGTGTGCTGCCCCGCGCGGTGCCCATTGTGGAAGCAATGGCAGCGCTTGTTCTGGCGGATCATCTATTGAGAAACAGGAGTTCGAAAATGTAATGTCATTCCGATCCGCCGCGGCGGAAGGAATCTTGCTAAATGTGACCAACAATTAAAAATAAAGAAGATCTCTCGGCTACGCTCGAGATGTCAAAAGAATCAACCAATTAAATAAATCAACCATCTACTATGGCATCAGAAACACCTAAAAAGAAAAAGAGCTTACTGCGCAGGATCCTTAAATGGACCGGCATCACCTTCCTGGTTTTGATCGTCCTGATCATTTCTGCACCATTCCTGTTCAAGAAGCAGATCGTGCAGCTTGTGAAAGACACGGCAAACAAGCAGCTGAATGCAAAAGTGAACTTCGGCGATTTCGACCTTTCACTTTTCCGCTCCTTTCCTGATTTCAGCCTGTCGGTCGACAGCGTAAGCATTGCCAACATCGGCGAATTTGAAGGTGATACCCTCCTGTATGCTAAAAACCTGTCGCTGTCGCTCGACCTGATGAGCGTGATCAAAGGCGATAAGTACGAGATCCATTCCATCTCCCTCGATCAGCCGCGCATTCATGCGATCGTGCTGAAGGATGGAAAGGCGAACTGGGACATCGCCAAGCCATCGGCCGACACAGCTGCCGTATCCGATACATCGCAGTCGGCTCCTTTTAAAATGGGCCTCGAAAAATTCGAGATCAACAACGGTTACATCGTTTATGACGATGCTTCACTCGGATTCTATACCGAGCTGTACAACATGAACCACAAGCTGAAAGGCGATTTCACCTCCGATAATTTCCTGCTGGAAACACTCACCGAAATAGAGCGCTTCACTGTGACCTACGGCGGCGTGGCTTATATGAACAAAGTGAAGACCCGCATCAAGGCCGACCTCGATGCCGACATGCCGAACTTTAAATTTACGTTCAAGGACAATGAATTCTCCTTCAATGAGCTCACGCTCGGACTCGACGGATTCTTCGCCCAGCCAAAGGAGGATATGAACATGGATCTTAAATTCAAAGCCAATCAGACCGAATTTAAAAATATCCTCTCGCTGGTACCGGGCATTTACACCTCCAGCTTCAAGGATGTTAAAACTGCCGGCTCATTGTCGCTCGACGGATTTGCAAAAGGAATATATAACGATAAAAGAATGCCTGCGTTCGGCTGCAAGCTGCTGATCAAGGATGCGATGTTCCAGTATCCTTCGCTTCCTAAGTCTGCAACAAACATCCAGGTTGACCTGTTGGTGGATAATAAAACCGGTGAGCCGGATGCTACCGTTATCGACCTCAACAAATTTCACGTAGACCTGGGCGGAAATCCGGTAGATGCCGTAATGCATGTATCCACGCCTGTTTCCGATGCCAACATCAATGCGAAAGTGCTGGCGAAGATCAATCTCGCCACCATGAAAGACATTGTGCCTATTGAAAAAGGCGATAACCTGAACGGGATGATCACTGCGGATGTTAAAATGAAAGGCCGCATGAGCAGCATTGAAAAAGAGCGTTACGATGAATTCGATGCGCAGGGAAAACTGGCGGTGCTGGATATGAACTACCAGAGCAGTACACTGAGCTACCCGGTAAAGATCAGCGCATTGTACCTCGATTTCAACCCGAGGACGGTTGACCTTACAAAGCTGGATGCGAAGCTCGGAAAGAGCGATATCCAGATGGATGGAAAGATCGAGAACTTCCTGCAGTATGCGCTGAAGGACTCACTGCTGAAAGGCAGCTTCAGCCTGCATTCATCACTGCTCGATCTGAATGAGCTGATGAGCAGCACCGATACAGCGAAGCCTGCAGCTGCCGCAGCACCCGACACCGCTGTGGCAAGCGTTGCGGAAGTGCCTTCCAACCTCGATGTGCGCCTGAATGCCGATGTTAAAAAAATGCTGTACGATAATCTTACGATCTCCAATGTAACCGGGGGCGTTGCGATCAAAGACAGCAAGATGACACTCGATAACCTGAAGATGATCTTCGACGAGCTCGAAGGCACCATGGCGCTTACAGGCGTTTACAATACCCAGAATATTAAAAAGCCAGTTGTTGATTTTGATGTGGACATCGCCAACTTCGATATTCCGAAAACATTTGCCGCATTTAACTCGGTGCAGAAACTGGCGCCGATCGGGAAATTTGCAAAAGGTAAATTCTCCACCGATCTGAAGTTCAAGACCCAGCTCGACGAGCACATGGATCCGCTGTACAACACACTGACCGGCGGCGGGCATTTAAGAACAAATGCGGTGAGCGTAGAAGGCTTCGAGCCGATCAACAAGCTGGCGGATGCACTTCACCAGGAGAAATACAAGAAGATCACGTTTGAAAATGTGGATGCTACCTATGAGTTCAAAGACGGCAGGGTGGAAGTAAAAGAGATGCCGATCAAAACAGGCAACATCACCGCGAAGGTAAAAGGCTCAACCGGCTTCGACCAAACGATCGATTACACCTGGAACATGGAGATCCCGCGTGCTGAGCTCGGCTCACAGGCCAATGCTGCGGCAGGAAGCGTGCTCGACCAGATCAACAAAGCGGCAGGGACCAATGTAAAGATGGGCGATAAGATCAAGATCAAGGCATTGTTCGGCGGAACCATCACCAAGCCTGTATTGAAAACCGACCTGTTCGGCTCGGGTGGCGATTCACCGAAGGAAACCGTGAAGGAAGTGATCGGTCAGGGAGTTGACATGGCGAAGCAAAAAGCGCGTGAAGAAGCCGAAAAGATCATGAAGGATGCGCAGGCGGAAGCCGATAAGATCAAAGCTGATGCAAAAGCGCTGGCTGATAAAACAAAAGCGGAAGGCTATGCTGCGATCGACAAGAACATAGAAGAACTTAAAAACCCGATCGCGAAAGCAACGGCAAAAGCAGCTGCGCCAAGCGCGAAAAAGAAAGTGGACGAGCAGGCGCAGAAGATCCTGGACGAGGCTAACAAAAAAGCAGACGATGTTCTGATCAAAGCGAAAGCCGAGTCGGACAAAAAGCTGCAATAATGTATCTTATTGCTTTGGCCACGTTATAAAAGCACTTTCATTCTGTACGCAAACAATTATGAGATCAATTTTTTTAATTACGGTATGGTCCCTGTTCTTATCACTTTCTTCCTCCGCACAGGACGAAGCGAAGTGCCAGGAGATCGATAATAAGAAAGCCGTGAAGGCTTACGAGCAGGGCATCGATAAGAAGAACAAAAAAGAGGAGCGCCTTGCCTATTTGAAGCAGGCGCTGGAGCTGGAGCCCGATTACGTGGACGCTAACTTCGCTTACGCGATGGAGCGCATTAAAACGCTGAGCTATGCCGACCAGTCGTTCAAGCCTACGGAACCGTATTTCAAAAAGGTGATCGAGATCTGTCCGAAGTACCATTCCAATCCTTATTATTTTCTTGGCTTCATTTATTACGAAGAGGAGAAGTGGGAGGAGAGCGCCAAATATCTGAAGGAGTTCATCAACTTTAAATCGGATAACGACAAGGCTTTTGACGAAGAATACACCGCCTACCTGAAGCAGGGAAAGGAAATGCTGAAATATGCGAAGCTGTATGGCGAGATCCTGCTGCATCCTGTTCCTTTCGAGCCTTATCCTGTAGAGAACATCAGCACCGAGCGTTCGGAGTACCTGGGGATGATCGCAGCGGACGATGAAACAATGTACTTTATCCGCCGGATGCCGTATGTAAGCAAGGACCAGATCGCCGAAAGCGACAAGGAAATTGAATTGTTCAGCTACAGCAAACGCGACAAAGCCAGCGGCAAATTCGCCAAGGGCAGCCGGATGCCCTATCCTTTTAATAAATCGCTCAACCAGGGCAGCGCTACCTTGTCGATCGACAACAAGCACATGTACTTTGCGAGCGGCAATAACGAAGGCGGCGATCAGATCAACATCGATATTTATTATTCCGATCTCGTGAACGGTGAATGGACCGACCCGCAAAAAGTTCCCGGCATCAACGATCCTGTGTACTGGGATTCGCAGCCTACACTGGCATCGGATGGTGTTACGCTTTATTTTGCAAGCGACCGTCCGGGCGGAATGGGCGGCACTGATATTTACAAAACGGTGAAAGACCCGAAAACAGGCGCCTGGAGCAAGCCGCAGAATTTAGGCCGTACCATCAACACGCCGTATGATGAGCGTACGCCTTTTATGCACTCCGATTTTGAAACGATGTATTTTGCATCCAATGGTCAGCCCGGGGTTGGTGGACTCGATATTTTTTACTCACGTCTCGATTCGGCAGGGAAATGGACAGAGCCGAAAAATATCGGTGTGCCGATCAATACCAAAGGGGATGACTTCGGCCTGTTCGTGAGCACCGACGGGCATCTCGCTTATTTCGCATCCAATGAGCCTTCGCGTACCAAAGGACGTTCGGTGGGAAAGGACGATCTGTTTTATTTCGAGCTGTACAAGGAAGCGCGTCCGCAGGGAGTTTCCCTCTTTACCACCAAAATAGAGGATAAGTCGAACGCTGAAAAAAAGAATTTCACTGTTGAAGTGACGGATGCCGTTACCAAAAAAGTAACTGCCGGTATGGTGGATTCGCTCACCGGGGATGTGGTGGTGGCTGTAAATACCAAATCGAAGAACGACCTGATCGTGACTGCGAAAAAGGACGGCTATGCATTCAGCTCCCAGCTGATCTCCAAAGATTCGCTGAACAGCTCCAAGCCGAAAAAGCTTGCGCCTATCGTGGTGGATACCATCGCGGTGGGAAAAACGTATGCCTTGAACGATATTTATTACAAGACCAATTCCGCAACACTGGATCCGCGTTCCTCGATCGTGATCGAAGAGTTCGTGAAATTCCTGAAGGCGAATCCTACGATCAAGATAGAGATCCACGGACATACGGATAATGTCGGAAAGCCCGAGGCGAATCTTGCCTTATCAACCGACCGTGCATTTACCGTGCGTGATATTCTCGTGGAAAACGGCATCGATGAGAAGCGCCTGCTGAACTTCAAAGGCTTCGGCTCCAGCAAGCCCATCGCCGATAACTCAACAGAGGCGGGAAGGGCAAAGAACAGGCGGACGGAGTTTGTGATCGTCGGGAAGTAGAAGAGGCCTGCTACCCTGCATACGTATACGCGCAGCCATTCTCCTGCGCGCGTCCCGAGGCCCATACGCCCGAAGGCACAAGGTGAATATCGGGAAGGATATTCGCAAGAAGGTCCAGGTGCACGTCATCGGCTTTCAGCCCCTGCTTTTCCGCAATGTGCTCGCTGTTGCCTCTCAGCGCTTTCTGACACACGCAAACGATCACGCCGCGCTTCTGCAACGCATCGATGCCCATGGAAGGCTCGAGCAGCTCTTCCGTTTTAACGTTCGAAAATAAGTTCCGTACCGCCGGGGCTTTCGAAGTGGGATCCTCAATTTTGTAGAGCTCTCCCAGCTTGTATTTTTCCCACATTTTATCGTTCAGCGACATGCCCATTGCAGCAGAACGGAGAATGACCACCACATTCAACTCCGCATCAGGAACCCCTGTTTCATTGTTGGTCGCAAGAAAGGTAGATGCCCATGTAAGCGCAGCGCCGCTTCTGAATCCGGCCGCATCAAACAGCATCCTGTGCTTTCCTTTCATGTTCTTAAAGAGCCGCTCCGCAGGCACGGTTTCCGCAGAAAATTTTTCAGCGGCTTCCGATTTAAATGGAGCTGCGATGGCGCCGAGGCCGAGTGCTGCAGCCCCGCTCAATAGTGTTCCTAAAAATCCCCTGCGGTGTGTGTTGTCGTGTTGATCCATGTGTATTGTTTTACGCCGGCGGTTACGCAGCTTTGTAAATGTAGGCAATAATCCGGTTTTTATTTTTAAAGCACCTGCGGGGTTGTTGTCAGGCATCCATAAATAAGCGATAGCGCTTCTTTGCATCCTCTACAGCCTTTTTGTGCGCGGCACTGAGCGGGGCAAAAGGCTTTATTTCAAATTCAACGGTATTCTTTGTGATCGTCTTTTTCCAGGTGCCCGCTACTTTTCCATCGAGGATCAGCACAGGGCTGAAGCCGTTGCCGGGCGTTACTTCCTTCGCATATTCATCATCCAGCACAATGCCCCGGTCTTTATAGCCTACAAAATATTCATCATAGCCGGAGATGAGGAATGCCTGTCCGGCTGTGGCTATATGCCCTTCCTTTTTCATATAGTAATCCTGCGAATTAAACACTTCCGTGTGAAGATGCTTCTTCGCGCCAGCTAATCCCGATTTTGCATCAGTCGCCGGCAATCCCGACCACCAGGTAAAGTCCTGCAGCGTTGCAGGGCCGTGGCTTTGAAAATAGCGCAGCGCCAGCTCTGCCAGCGATGCTTCCCTGCTGAGCTTCGCGGAAGGCCCGATCCACTCATCCAGCAAGGTATAGGTTTCCTGCTTTCCATTAAGTGAGCCGAGGCAGATCACGCCTTTTAATGCGGCCATGTAGAGGATGTGTGAGCCCCGCTGATCGCCCGTGGAGATCTTATGCTGTTCTAAAATGCTGAAGAGCTCCTTGCGCGTTAATTGTGCGCCGCCCTTCAAAGCAGCCTTCAGTACTGTGGAGATCTTTTCAAAAGTATGGTCAACCAGATCCTGCCTGCGGTACGCCGATGCGTTGCGATGCAGCACTACCGGCCCGATGAGCCCGGTTAGCCAGTGAACATCGTCGGCGGCAACAAAATGGAGGGTGTTCCGCAGGAGCCATGTGCGCACGATCTTTCTCTCATCGAGAGCTTTCAGTATAGTTTTCTCAGAAGGCCTGGTGAGGCGCTGTGCAACCGACCACCGCGCTGCGGCAGGGTCTTGCGCCTGCACAGCGCCAAACCATTCAACAGCCACCGCCGGAGTTTTAAATGCCGGCCCTGCAAGATGATGGCTTTGCAATCGCCGGAGAATGATCTCGCGCTGATTCATGCTCAAAAATAAATATAAAATGATGAATGCATACCTGCCGGTGGCATTGTTTTTACGTAGTTTACGGGTAACCAAAAATCACATACAGGATGAAAAATAACAGAACAGGCAAGGCCGGGATCCGCATCAATGCGCCGGTGGAAAAAGTATGGGAAGCCCTTACCAGGCCGGAGCTCATCAAAAAATATTTCTTCGGAACAAACACAAGCACAGATTGGCAGCCCGGCAGTCCAATTACCTTTTCGGGGGAATGGCAGGGAAAAAAATACGAGGATAAGGGAACCATTATCGATATGCAGGAGAACCGCATGATCAGCTACAGGTACTGGAGCGAGATGTCGGGAATCCCCGACAAACCCGAGAATTACGTGACCATCACCTACGAGCTGTCGGAGGAGAACGGAAAAACGATGCTGATGATCACACAGGAAAATATTCCCACGGAGGAAATGAAAGATCATTCCGAGGAGAACTGGAAAAAAGTGCTCAACAACCTGAAGGAGCTGCTGGAAACAAAAGAGCCGAGCCTGCTGTAGCCCTTACTTATTTTTCGGCAGCGACCAGTAACGGAGGTACAGGGCTTTCAGGTAACAGTTCCAGATGAATACATAGCTCAGGATCCCGAAGCTGAACGTACACGTCCAGATGGTTTTCAGCAGCTGGTAATAGTCCATGTTATACACCACGCGCTGATAACCGGAAGGCTCGGTGATGATTTCCTTGTAGCCGTCGAAGAAAGAGCATTCGAGAATGCCGAAATAATGATTGAGATAATACAGGACGATCATGGGATAAAAAGGAAGAAAACCCGACAACAGGATGTTTGCCTGGCTGAACACCCAGCTGTAGCTCCGTATCGAGAGGCCTTTAATGGATACGCAGAGGAGCACAAGAGGAAGGAACATACCGATGTTCAGGAAGATGCTTCCATACGTACGGAACGCATCTTCAAAAATGGCGATAATGGCAAGTCCGCCCGTGATCACCGCAACAGCGATCAGCAGCTGCTGCCAGTGCACATTTTTGTACACCCTGTAAACGATGGTGAAGCAGAAAATAAAAAGCGCGAGTAACATCCAAACTTCCCGTTGCCAGGCGGCGCAGTTGAAACATTTTGCATCTTCTATCGCGGAAATATTGGCAATGCAATTCCTGAGGGTTTCGTCAAGAAGCTCACCGCCCATGTTATCCGGCTTATACTCGTGATTGATAAAACGGCTCAGCACCAGCTGCTGGTCAACCGCAATTCCTTCACTGTATTTATTCAGCAGTCGCGCCATTTTTGCAATAGCCGGGGCAATAACAGCCGGATCGCGGGCGATGTTGATCTTGCGGAGATAGGCGTTGTAAATCGAATCCCTGTTAACGTAAGGGAAGTCCAGCCTGGTGTAGCGATAATTATAAGGCCCGAACAGGCGGTCGTCGGTATAATACAGGTAAGGCCTTGCATCCCTGTATACGCCGCGGTGCCAGAAAATAGAATCGCGCATCCGGCCCCATTGCTGCCGGTGGGAGTTCAGCTCGCTGTCGTTATAATTGCCGGTGGCAAAGAGGTAAACGCTGTCGGAAGGAAAATACTGGTAGTTGTAAGGCGATGAAGGAAAAAAGGGAACGCCTTCATTGAAGTCCCTTTCATCTGCAATGAATTGAGCGTCCTCTTCAAGGGCTGAGATCCGGTCGTTCAGGATAAATGCCGCCGGGAAGGGAATGAGGAGCGGGAGGCAAAAGCTGAAAAAAGTAACGAGGAACAGCCATACTTCCTGGTAACGGAAGCGATAACCCTGGCTTTTATCGCTGTTGAAAAGCGACATGTTATAGATCATGAAAAGCCCGAGGATCACCGCGGGAATGAAAAGGAGCACAAAGAAGATGTCCTGCTGGTGAAGACCGGGAGCTGCCGTAATATCTACCCGGTAGAGCATCGCAATAACAGAGAACAAAAGAGAGGCGATCACTGAAAGATAGATATGCAGGTGGATCTTTGTTGTCCAGAGCCATGTGTGATTGATCCTTAAATGATCGTCCAGCTTGCGCAGGAAGGGCGGAGAGATTTTTAGTATGAAGTTCATCGGATCAATATTTATCGCTGAATAACTTTTTGGTGGAGCCTGAAATATTTCTGAAATATTCGATGCTGTAATTATTGCTGAGCAGGAGCCTGAACAGGTCTTCCTTGCTGTGCTCAGCGGAGCAGCTGATCGTAAAGGAGGAGGCGGATTGTTCGATCCTTACATCGCTCCAGCTTTCAAGCAGCTTTTGCAGTTCCTGGTATGTGAAGCTGCCGTTGATCTCGAACGTGCGTGACGTTTCCTGTTGCCTGAATTCATGCAGGCCTCCGTTGAAAATGGCATTTCCGTTCTTCAGGAAGATGATCCTGTCGGCAACGGTTTCCACTTCATGCAGCTGCTGTGAGCTGAGAATGATGCTCACGGGATTCCGCAGCGAGTCGGCAAGGTTGCGCAGGTCCTGCAGCAACAGCTCCTGTGCCTGTATATCGAGGTTTGCCAGCGGCTCGTCGAGGATGAGTACGGCGGGATCCCATACAAGCGCCATCGCGATCTCGAAGCGGAGCTTGTAGCCGCCCGACAGCTGGTTCCAGCTCAGCTCCCTGAAATTGGTAAGCCCCATGCGGTGGATGATGAAATCCACCTTTTCGGTATTCAGCTCGCCGCGGTAGCCTTTGATGGCTGCGTTGAACGAGAGCTTATCCTGGATCGTGCCGTACCATCTTTCCTGTCGCTGCGGAATAAATGCGATCTTTTTTTTGATGAGCTGCCAGTCGTTCGTGCTTTGCCCGTTGATGTAATACTCAATGCTGCCTTCGTCCTGTGCAAGGTCGCCACAGATCATCCGCAGCAGCGTGGTTTTTCCGTTGCCGTTCTCACCAACAAGCCCGATGATCGTTCCCTGCGTCAGCTCGATGGAGATGGGACGGAAATGAAAATTATGAAGCCTGGAGCGGAAGTGCTTGCCAATGCCGCTGATGCTTGCCAGCACTTTCAAAGGCGGCAGCGGCGGGATCGAATCGGTTTTCACCTGTATAAGGGAATCGAACAGTGAACGGTACTCTGCGCTTAAGTTTTCGTTGGTATGTTTTGCGCGTCCCAGCTCTTTTCCCTCATTGTATTTTTTCCGGAGCTCCAGCGATGAGTCCCTGTAAGCCTGTCCGAATTCGTAATCATACGTAAGGTCGAGCAGTCGCTGCCCGGCCCGGTTAAGGTCTTCGTTCAGCAGGCAGAGATCGATCTCTTCAAGTCGTTTTTCCAGTTCAGTTTGCATGTCGGATTTTTTTCTGTGGGCAGATTGAAAGCTCATTCCGCCTGGCTTGCTCAAATTTATTCTTATTTATCGAGATTGAAAATAAAAACGCCTCACATTGCTGTGAGGCGTGCCTGCCGGTGTCTGTGTGTTTAGTAGAGTACTGAACGCCCGCGGAAGATACCGTTTGTAAGTGTTTTCACGTTGCCGTTACCATCGTAAAGCTTGCAGGAAAAAGTTGCCTTTGAGATCCGGTGCGAATAGCCGTCCGTATTTGCGATGTGTTCGGTGATGCTGAACGTACTGCCTGTCTGGTCATGCGTACCCAGGTCGGTTCTCCATTCAACGCCGCTTGCGTCAATGAAGCCGATGCCTGCACCGTCAACTCCGGAAGGGTATCCCGGGGTGTCGGCATTGATCCCGTAAGAATAGCTGCGTACGCTGAACATCGATTCATAATCGGCAGCGGATGCCGTTCCCGGAAAGGTTTTTAAAATAAAGAAGTATGCGCCGGAGTAAGTAGGATAAGTAACCATAAGCGCCGATTGCTCTTCCTGGTTAACAGTGGACCCGTAATTGCCGCCTGCTGTTCCGCTTGTAAATCCGCCAACGCCATCCTGGTATGTTACCCAGCTGCCGTCGATCTTCGCCTGGAAATAATACGTTGATGTGATGGACGGTGCTCCGCTGCTGCTTCCGCCGCCGCCCGAAGGTGCTGCTGCCGTTGCCGGTTCCGGCTCGCTTTCTTTTTTACAGGAATTGAAAATAGTGCTCGTTGCGATCAGTAACAGCACCGGGAATAATTTTTTGCGCATGGTAATGTGATTTTATGTGTGGCGGCTAAATTATCATTAATCCCTGTGCTGGCGCCGCTATGGTCGGCTTATTTATTCAGCGGTAAAAAAAAAGAACGCTCCGGCATTGCCGGAGCGTTCCTGGAAATTTAAATGGTCTGTTGCGAATTTTAATCCGCCTGCAGGAACGGGTATTTGTAATCCGTTGGAGGAACAAATGTTTCCTTGATGGTACGCGGGGAAACCCAGCGCAGCAGGTTGATCATGGAGCCTGCTTTGTCGTTTGTTCCGGAGCCTCTTGCGCCGCCGAATGGCTGCTGCCCCACAACGGCGCCCGTAGGTTTGTCGTTGATGTAGAAATTCCCTGCGGCATTGCGCAGTGCTTTTGCAGCATATTCGATGGCATAGCGGTCCTGCGCGATCACAGCGCCGGTAAGCGCGTAAATGGAAGTGGAGTCCACGATCTTCAGCGTTTCTTCCCACTTGTTCTCGTCGTACACATAAAGCGTCAGCACGGGGCCAAACAGCTCTTCGCACATGGTCACGTATTTCGGATCGTCAACGCGGATGATGGTCGGCTCAATGAACCAGCCTTTTGATTTATCATAATTTCCGCCGGCGATGATCTCCACACTCTTATCAGCTTTCGCAGCATCGATGTATTTTGCCAGCTTATCGAAGGATTTTTCATCGATCACGGCGTTGATGAAATTGGTGAAATCTTCGGTCGGACCCATTTTAAAGGATTTCAGATCGGATACCACCTGCGCTTTTACTTCTTCCCAGATGTTGGAAGGAATGTAAGCACGGGATGCGGCCGAACATTTTTGTCCCTGGAACTCAAAGGCTCCGCGGCTGATAGCCGTTGCTACCACTTTCGGATCGGCGGAGCGGTGCGCTACGATAAAATCTTTTCCGCCTGTTTCGCCCACAATGCGCGGATAGGTTTTGTATTTATGGATGTTGTTGCCGATGGTCTTCCAGATGTTCTGGAACACTTCGGTGGAGCCGGTAAAGTGAATGCCTGCGAAGTCGGGATGCGAGAAGATCACATCAGCGGCATCGGGTCCGGAAGGGTAGATAAGGTTGATCACGCCTGCAGGAACGCCCGCCTGTGTGAAGATCTCCATCAGCACGTTTGCCGAATATACCTGTGTATTGGATGGCTTCCATACTACCACATTGCCCATCATGGCGCAGGAAGTAGGCAGGTTGCCGGCGATGGCTGTGAAGTTGAACGGGGTGAGGGCATAAATGAATCCTTCGAGCGGGCGCTGCTCCACGCGGTTCCAGATACCAACGCCTGTTACGGGAGGCTGCTGCTTGTAGATCTCCGTCATGTACATCACGTTGAAACGCAGGAAGTCGATGATCTCGCAGGCCGAATCGATCTCTGCCTGGAATGCGTTTTTCGACTGGCCGAGCATGGTGGCCGCATTGAGCTTTGCGCGGTACGGGCCGGCGATGAGCTCAGCGGCTTTCAGGAAAATACTTGCGCGGTGCTCCCATGCAAGCGCTTCCCACTGGGGTTTTGCAGCAAGCGCTGCATCAATGGCTTGTGTTACATGCTCTTTCGAGGATTTGTGAAAATGGCCGAGCGTGTGCTTGTGATCGTGCGGGGGCGCAATGCGCACCTTATCATTGCTGCGCACTTCCCTGCCGCCAATGTACATCGGCACATCTGTTTCCTTCGAGCGGAGCTCTTTCAGCATCGCCTGGAGCTCTTTGCGCTCAGGGCTTCCGGGTGCATAACTTTTAACGGGTTCGTTCCAGGGTTGCGGAACATTATAAATTCCTTTTGGCATAAAGAGAGGTTATAGATTTATAGAATGAAGAATCATAATTCAGAGGCACAAATATACGAAAAATGACGCACGGAATGGCCTGCTATAAACCCTTACTCTGTACGGAATTTTATGGGCAGCACCATTTCCACATCCGCCGGAACCCCGTTCCTTGTCCCCGGCTTCCAGCGCGGCATTTCGCGGATCACCCGCAGCGCCTCCTCATCGAGGCCATGGCCGAGGCCGCGAAGGACTTTCGCATTGTTAACCGTTCCGTCGCTGCATACGGTAAAGCGTACGTAAACGGTGCCGCCGGTGCCGTTCGCCTTTGCGCTGTCGGGATAATGGATGTTATTGGAAATGTATTCCCGGAGCTTTGACTCGCCGCCGGGGTACTCGGGCATCGGCTCGGAGATCATGCCGAGTATGACTTCTTCCGGTAGCCCGGGAGGTACTGTGCTATCCACGGGTGCAATCCCGGGGAACTCGTCGCTTTCTATTCCGCCGGACACGGTTTCGATGGTAAGTACCTCCTCATCCTGTATTACGCCGCTTTCCTTGAAGCGGATGAGTGTATCGGGCACAGGGTCTTCCGGCGAACTGGGCAGGATCATCCCTAAGGTGCGCTCCTCGTCGGCTGGCTTTTGTACCGGCTGATCGGTCTGGCAGCTGAACAGCGACATTCCGAACACCAGCAGCAGCGCGGCGAGGAAACGGAGCGAACCGGGACTTTTTTTCCGGGTTGTTGGTTCCAGCTGTGAAGGCCTGAATGTGCCGCAGAGCTTTTTGCCTTTGCCGGCGGCAAGGTGCTCAATGATCTGCTCCCGGCTCATTTGGGTGAAATCTATTACAACTTTTTGGCAGGAACCGCAGAAGCGGCCGTTTTCTTTTGGTGTCATTGCATCCCAGCGCTCGTGGCAGGGATTAGGAATCCCGAAATTCCGGGGAGGCGCGTTTAAATCGTACATTATTAAAATGGATTGATCTGAGGGGACGCATCCGGCTAACGAAAAGGATCAGAATTTATTGTAAAAATAAAAAGCCCTCCCGGATAGCAGGAGAGCTTTTTACAATCACAAACAAACAAATAAAAAAAATTATTGTGCTTTAGCCTGGAGATCGAATTCTATGTTCACTTTCTCAGAGATGAATTTATCGCCCAGGGTCTTGTCATTTCCGTAATTCATTTTCCACTGTGTGCGGTCGATGTCGAAGTCGGCATTCGCTTTCAGCGTTGCAGCATCAAGGTCCACATGCGCAGGGAAGGTTACATTCTTGGTAACGTCCTTAATGGTAAGATTTCCGCTGATGTTGAAGTTTGCGCCTTTAACGATGGAAGTATCTTTGTCATCCGCTTTGTAAGGCTCAACATGCGTGATCTCGAATTTTGCGGTCTGGAATTTTTCCGCATCAAAGAAATCGCCGCTCAGCAAATGCGGGCGCAGCTTGTTCTCGAACATATCTCCTTTTTCCTCCATTTCGAGGGAACGTACATTGATGGTAAATTCACCACCTGTGATCTCATTTCCTTTGATCGCCACAGTACCGGATGTTACTTTGAACTTTCCGGGGTGTTTTTTCCCCACTCCGTATCCGGTGAAACGGATCAGTGAGTTCGCGGTGTCCACCATAAAGGTTTGGCCGGTGATCTCGGTTGTTTTTTGTTCTTCGGTAATAGTGGCATTGTCGCCCTTCGGCGCATTGTCGCAGGCAGCAATTGTAATGCATGCAGCGATCGAGTAAAGAATGATGTGTACAGGTTTGTTCCTTTTCATTTTTGGTGATTTTTATGGTTTGTACCTGTGATTTAAAAATTTGTGCCTGTTGATAAATTGCCTGCATGCAGGATACTTTAACATCTGCATAACGATAAGAGACAATTACCCCGCAAGTCCTTTCCGGGAAAGGAAAAATCAATTTTCAATTCTTATTAACACCCTGTGAACATCCCTGTTTTATTCGTAAATTTACAATCCTATTAAAAAATTACCCCTGAACATGAATTTCTCTCATTTACACGTACATACACAATTCTCATTACTGGATGGAGCCGCCGATGTCGGGTCGCTGTACAAAAAAGCAGTGAACGACAATATGCCCGGGCTGGCTATTACCGACCACGGCAACATGTTCGGGGTCTTTAAATTCGTTGCGGAAGCGGGAAAATACAACACGCCTGAAAATCCGAACAAGATCAAGCCTATTGTAGGCTGCGAGTTTTACCTCGTGAACGACCGCCACAAGCGGCAGTTTACCAAGGAGGACAAAGACGTTCGCTACCACCAGCTCTTCCTTGCAAAGAATGCCGAGGGATATGCCAATCTTGTTAAGCTGTGCTCACTGGGCTACATGGAAGGCCTCTACGGAAAATATCCGCGGATCGATAAGGAGCTCGTGCTAAAATATCACAAAGGACTGATCGCCACCACCTGCTGCCTTGGCGCTTCGGTGCCGCGCACCATCCTCAAAAAAGGGGAAGAGGAAGGCGAGAAGGAATTTAAATGGTGGCTCGACATATTCGGCGAGGATTATTACGTGGAGCTCCAGCGCCACGACATTCCCGAGCAGAACAAGGTGAACGAGGTGCTGCTGAAATTTGCGCAGAAGCACAATGTGAAGATCATCGCCTCCAACGATTCGCATTACGTTGACCAGGCCGATTCGAATGCACACGATATTTTACTCTGCATCAATACCGGTGAGAAGCAAAGCACGCCGACACTGAAAGATTTCGATGACGATGTGTCGATGAAGGGAAAGCGCTTCGCATTTTATAACGACCAGTTCTATTTCAAAACCACGAATGAGATGTCGCAGCTCTTCAGCGACATTCCGCAGGCGATCGACAATACCAACGAAATTGTAAGCAAGATCAGTCCGCTGAAGCTGAAGCAGGACATCATGCTCCCGAATTACCAGATCCCGGAAGGCTTTACCACGCAGGATGAATACCTGCACCACATCACCTACATGGGCGCAAAGGAGCGCTACAAAGAAATTACGCCGGATGTGGAGGAACGTTTGAACTTCGAGCTCTTCACGATCAAAACAATGGGATTTGCCGGCTACTTCCTTATTGTGGCGGATTTCATCAAGGCCGGCCGCGACCTCGGCGTGCTGATCGGCCCCGGCCGCGGATCAGCAGCAGGCTCCGCCGTTGCGTATTGCATCGGGATCACCAACATCGACCCGATCAAATACAACCTCCTGTTCGAGCGTTTCCTGAATCCCGACCGTAAGTCGATGCCCGATATCGATACTGACTTTGACGACGAAGGCCGCCAGAAGGTGATCGATTACGTGGTGGAGAAATACGGGAAGAACCAGGTGGCGCAGATCGTTACGTACGGCACCATGGCTGCAAAAATGAGCATCAAGGACGTTGCGCGCGTGCTCGATCTTCCGCTGCAGGAATCGAACATCCTCGCGAAAATGGTTCCGGAACGTCCGGGAATTTCATTGAAGCGTGTGCTTACGGCGCCCATGAGCGGCGACGACAGCCTGGAAGACAAGGAAGGACTTGGTAAGGACGAGCTGGAAGAGATCAAAAAATTACGCACGATCATGGCCGGCGACGATATGTCGGCACGCGTGCTCAAGGAAGCGCTCATTCTTGAAGGTTCTGTGCGCGGCACGGGAATTCACGCTGCGGGGATCATCATCGCACCGAAAGACCTTACCGACATTATTCCTGTGTCGACCTCCAAGGAATCGGAATTGCTCATCACCCAGTACGATGGAAAAGTGATCGAGGATGCGGGTGTGATCAAGATGGACTTCCTTGGCCTGAAAACGCTCACGATCATTCGTGATGCGCTGAAAATGATCAGGCAGAACCATGGCATCGACATCGTGATCGATGATGTGCCGCTGGATGACCAGAAAACATTTGAGCTTTACCAGCGCGGCGATACAAACGGGACCTTCCAGTTTGAAAGCGCCGGCATGCAGAAATATTTAAAGGAATTGAAGCCCGACAAGTTCGCCGATCTCATCGCGATGAACGCATTGTACCGTCCGGGCCCGATCGAATACATCCCGAATTTCATTAAGCGTAAGCACGGCCTCGAGCCGGTGACCTACGACCTGGACGACATGAAGGAATACCTCGACGATACTTACGGGATCACGGTGTACCAGGAGCAGGTGATGTTGCTTTCGCAGAAGCTGGCCAACTTTACAAAAGGTGATGCCGATGTGCTGCGGAAGGCGATGGGGAAGAAGGATAAGAAAACGCTTGACAAGCTGAAGCCGCAGTTCATTGAAAATGCCAGCAAGAACGGGCACAAGGCGGCTACGCTTGAAAAGGTGTGGACCGACTGGGAAAAGTTCGCGCAGTATGCCTTCAACAAATCTCACTCCACCTGCTATGCGCTCGTGGCATTCCAAACCGCTTACCTGAAAGCGCATTACCCGGGCGAATACATGGCCTCGGTGCTTACGCATAACTTAAGCAACATCGATAAGATCACCTTCTTCATGGATGAGTGCAAGCGCAGCGGCGTGCCTGTATTGGGACCCGATGTGAATGAAAGCTCCTACCAGTTCTCCGTGAACAAAAAAGGAGAGATCCGCTTTGGAATGGGCGCTGTGAAAGGAGTAGGAGAGGCAGCAGTGCAGGCCATCGTGGAAGAGCGTGAAAGGAACGGCCCCTTCAAAAGCATTTTCGATCTTGTAAAACGCATCGACCTGCGTGCAGCCAATAAGAAAACATTTGAAAGCCTTGCTTTCGCAGGCGGTTTCGATTCATTCGGAATTCCGCGCGCAACCTATTTCTTCACCGAAGGAAATGAGAACATGACCTTTCTTGAAAAAGCGATCCGCTATGGAGTCGGACACCAGGCAGGCGCAAGCTCTGCGCAGGCTTCATTGTTCGGGGAAGACAGCGCAGTTGATATGCCGGAGCCGAAAGTACCGGTATGCGAAGCATGGGGAAACATCGAGCAGCTCAAATATGAAAAGGATGTGGTAGGCTTTTATATTTCCGGCCATCCGCTGGATACGTATAAGCTGGAAATGGATAATTTCTGCATCCATCACATCGCCGATTCCAAAAAGATCGAAGAGAACAAGAACAAGGACCTTGTGTTTGGCGGCGTAGTTACGGGCGTTCACAACGGGATCACAAAAACCGGGAATCCCTGGGGGAAGATCATCATCGAGGATTATAACGAATCATCGGAGATCGCTTTCTTCGGCGAGGATTATGTGAAGTTCAAGCAATACATGGTAACGGGCTTGTTCCTGTTCATCCGCGGCAAGGTTTCCGAACGCTTCCGCGGATCGGGGAACTTTGAGTTCAAGGTGACCAACATCCAGCTGCTTTCGGAATTGCGCGATAAGCTGGCAAGGAGCATCACCATCCAGGTGCCGCTGCGCTCGCTCAATGAAGAGTTCATCAGCCAGTTCAATACTATCATCACGGAGAATTCGAAAGTGGAATCGAGGAATTGCGTGCTGCGGTTCAAGGTGATCGATAATGAAGAGAACATTGCGGTGGACCTGCCTTCCAAGCGCATCAAGGTAAGTCCGAACAATGAATTTATCGACATGCTGAAAGGGAACGGGCTGGAGTTTAAATTGAATTAACAATAATTTCATTGTCAGTGCGTTATGTTGCGGCAAATTGCCCTAACTAAACAAATGGCCTCATGAAAACAAACTCCTTACTCTTTGCCTGTCTTATTTTTTATGCATTCGTTCCCGGTAAGCTGGCCGCACAAAGCCCGGCATCCAGCTGCGCTGCGATCACGTACGATATCCCGGTAGGCGGCTGTACAGGCTCTCAGAATATTTTTGGCGGAACTCCGGCTGAAGCTACTACTCCCGTCATGTCGTGCTACGGCTCTACCTATTTCGAAAGTGAAGGATGGTATTCTTTCACCGTTCCGGCCGGCTCCAACCAGGATATTACCGTTACCGCCACAAGCAGCTTCGGCTCAACCGACCTGCTTGTGCAGGTGATGTCCGGAACCTGTTCGGCGGAGACCGAGATCGGGTGTGGAAATGCTGTTAACGGGCAAAGCGTACAAACAGAGACAGTCGCTTTAACCAATCTTTCGCCGGGTGTTTATTTTATCAGGATTGTAAACGTGAATGGCACCAGCAGCATGGGAATGTCCAACATCTGTGTGAGCGGCGTTGCTACGGGCATTGCGGAGAGCGGCACGGAAGGGCAGTCATTCAGCATCTTCCCGAATCCTTTTACTTCAACCACCACCTTGTTATTTCAGAGTGAATTAACGCATGCAAACATCAGCGTTAAAGACGTTCTCGGCAGGGTAGTGAAAACAGTTGATTTTTCCGGCAGGCAGCTGAGCCTTGAAAGAGCTGAAATGAAAGCGGGAATTTATTTCGTGCAGGTTACCGATGATCAGCAGCATGTAACGGTGAAAAAGATCGTAGTGGAATAGGCCGGTTCCCGTTTCGCGAAAGCCCTGTGTTAGAACAACACAGGGTTTTTTCTTATATTTGCGCCACACAAACCACTGCTTCTATGTTCCAGCTTTTCAGTTTCTTCGGCGAATACTATTATCTCGTGCTCATCCTCCAGGCAATATGTGTTTTCCATTGTGTGCGGAAAGGCAATCAGAACAAATGGATCTGGCTCATCGTGTTTCTGCCGGCTATCGGCTGCCTCATCTATCTTTTTTCAGAGATCATTACAAAGCGCGACATCAATACCGTTCAGTCGAATCTCAGCACCATCATCAATCCTGTGGGAAGGATCAAAGACCTGGAGCGCAAGCTCGAATTCTCCAATACATTTGATAACAAGGTAGCTTTGGCGGATGCATACCTTGCGGCGGGAAGAACGCAGGAAGCCATCGACCTGTACGAGTCGTGCCTTGTTGGTGTGTTCGACAATAACTTATATGTGGTAACAAAGCTCATTGAGGCGTACTTTGATTCGGAGCGCTATGAGGATGTGATAAAGATCACGCAGAAGGTGTTAAGGAATTCGGAGTTCCCGAAATCGCATGCGCATGTAGTGTATGCGCTTGCACTGGAAAGAGCCGGGAAAACGGCGCAGGCCGAAACCGAGTTGAAATCGATGCGCGGAAAATATTCCAACTTCGAGGGCCGCTTCAACTACGGGCAGTTCCTTGTTCGTGCCAACCGCACTGCTGAAGCGAAACAGATCTTCGAGGAGATTCTCGAGGAGGCATCACACATGAGCTCGGGTGAGTCGCGCAACAGCAGGGAATGGTTCAGGAAGGCGAAGGAGGAGAGGAGCAAGATTTAGGAGGGTGCGTATTAGTGCGTCCACTTCTCGATACTCTCCCTACGGTCGAACTCGAAGTGACGTTAGCGTCAGTTCGAGTGCGAGGTACGAGCGTATCGAGAACAAGCGAATTGAATCATTCTGCAACCAAGATTTCCCGATACTCTCCCTGCGGTCGAACTCGAATGACACAGCGCGCTCGTCAGTTCGAGTGTTTTTCTTTTTCAGAAAAACGTATCGAGAACGTGTGGAGGCAGAAAGTAATATATTTGCCCGATGAAAACGATGTATGTCTATATATTGCGTTGTTCAGACGGAAGTTATTACACCGGCGTTACCAACGACCTCGAAGAACGTTTCGAACAGCATTCTCAGGGAATCCACCCCGATTCATACACTTTCAGCAGAAGGCCTTTGGAATTGGTGTTCTACGAGATGTTTAATTCTCCTTTGGCAGCTATTGCTTTTGAAAAGAAGCTTAAAAAATGGAGTAGAAAAAAGAAAGAGGCATTGATCCAGGCGCGGTTTGATTTACTGCCGGAAATGGCTAGGAAGAAATTCACTAAGCGTGAGGTCGAGTAGC
>Ga0157372_10000689_pt1 | contig 37054 bp, 22 predicted proteins | sample C55metaG_FD_115307 | JGI IMG/M metagenome (GOLD analysis project Ga0157372, IMG submission 115307) | Corn rhizosphere microbial communities from Kellogg Biological Station, Michigan, USA - C5-5 metaG | ecosystem: Host-associated > Plants > Roots > Rhizosphere > Soil | place: USA: Michigan...
GCCCTCATGGTAAGATGAAATGGTAATTCGATATGTTGGGTGGATTGATTGAGAATCAGTTCTGCTGCTTTTTGTCCCATCAATTTAAAATCAGTAGATATGGTAGTGATTCCTTTCAGAATGCTTGGTAAGCGATTTTTGTCAAAGCTATAACAGGACGTTACATCCTAAATGGCTAAACTGAATGGACATCATAAAGAGCTTCTCAATGTTAAATAGAAAGGAGCTATTATGTGTTCTGTTGATCTTTCTAGTATCATTTGAGCAGCTTTTTCTCCCATGAATTTAAAATCAGCAGAAATGGTGGTAATTCCGTCAAGTATAATTTGTTTTATTGGGGTTTCATTATAAGATATAATGCCCACCTGCTGTCCTACTTTAAGTTTAGATTCTAATACTTTTTTTATTAAGGTAACAAGATCATCTTCCATCAAACTAATATAAACCGTCTCGTCAGTAACATTGATTGATTGCGGCTTTTTTATTACTTCATATTCGTAAGCATATTCCTGACAAAAACGATAAAAGCCATTTAGTATCGCACGAGAATGATAGGTATATTCCGGAAAAATGATTTTCAATTTGCGGTACTTTTTTAATTTTTCAATCGCCTCACGAAGTGCCTTGTAGATATCCCCTTCAAAGTCTTCATAGATAGCTCCATAAGAGCCATCAACGCCACTGAGTAACTGGCTCATTAAAATTAATTTTTCTTTCGGAATAGTATTGATAATTTCATAGGCTTTTTCTCCACCTTCCAGAAAATGTGGGATGATTACGTAATAAGAATAATCTGTCTTTCTTTCGACCACAAGTTTTTTAAATAAAGCAAAATCATTATTATAGATGTAAAAATCAATGATAGCATTTTCTCCCAATGCTCTTGCAAATGAATCATAGACAAGTTTTTTATGAACGCTTAATTTATTAAAAATTAAAAAGACTTTTGTTTGCTGTTTAATCTCTGTTTTGGAAATGAAATATCCCTTTCCAGGTACTGACCTGATGACGCCTATTAGTTTTAGGTGTTTATAAGCCTTTTCAGCAGTATTCCTGCTGACATCCAGTTCGTAACTTAAATTATTGATAGAAGGAAGTATATAACCTTTGTCTATTTTCCCTTCTTCGATTCCTTTTAAAATGGAATTGACTAGCTGTAAATATTTTGGTGTTACTGAATAATCGTCAAAAGTGATTACGCTATAAATGTTTTCTGAAACCATGCTCTTTCCGCTGCCTTTTTTTAAAATAATTTGCTGAAATATAACGAAATGACAAAATTAAGTTAATAAAATAAATTTATAGAGTAACCTCCTGCATACAGCGAAGGACAGTTAGCAAAATGTATGTTTATAAATTGCAGTTGTTATAAAAGACTGTTGCTCCATTTAAACAGGTATATGATATTAAACAAACTTAATTAATTTTAAACTGCTTTTTCATGAAAAAAAATCTTTTTCAATTTCGCCTTTACAAAACATTGAAGTTTTTTCACCGCAGTTCGAAAAATGCAAACGAAATGCACGATGCGTATTTGGTAAATTATTTGCAGAAGACGCTCTATGTTTTTTTGTTTTTTCTACTGCTGCCTTCGTTAAGCCTTTTTGCGCAAAATAAATCTGTAAGTGGTACAGTTCTTAGTGACAAAGGAACTCCTCTCGCGGGGGTAAGTGTATTGGTGAAAGGAACAACCAACGGAACAAGCACTAACAATCAGGGGAAATATAGTATTGATGCGGCTGCTTCTTCAACATTAGTTTTTAGTAATGTTGGCTACTCGAAACGAGAAATACCGGTAGCAGGGAAAAGTACGATAGACGTGCAGCTTTCTGTTTCAACCGAATCGTTGGACCAAGTTGTTGTAATAAGTTATGGAACAAGAAAGAGGCGTGATATTACAGGCTCTGTATCAGATGTAAATGCTTCTGAAGTTCGGGACATTCCAGCGGCAGAGTTTGGACAGAAACTGCAGGGAAAAGTGCCGGGACTGCAGGTTACACAGGCATCAGGTAGACCCGGACAAGGAATGGATTTCAGAATTCGAGGCGCAGCATCCCTATCATCAGGATATCAGCCATTGATTGTAGTTGATGGACAGCCCCTTTCCGGTGCTAATTCGAGGAACGGAGATGTTAATCTTATAAATCCGGACGAAATTGAAACATTTACGGTATTAAAGGATGCTTCAGCAACCGCTTTATATGGTTCCAGGGCGGCGAACGGAGTAATCATAATTACGACGAAGCAAGCAAGAACCGGCCGCACAAATATTTCTTTAAATGCCTATCATGGATGGCAAACCGTTCCTCAAAAAGGAAGGCCGGATCTAATGGATGCAAAGGAATTTGCAACTTTTATGAACGGCTTTTATCAGGATAAGATTCAATATGAAGGATATACAGGAGGCATTCCGGCAGACTATGCTAATCCTGACAAATATGGTAAAGGAACTAACTGGTATGACGCAATATTGCGCACCGCACCAATAGATAATTATTCATTAAATATCTCATCCGGAACTGAAAAGGTTTTATCAAGCACTACGCTTACTTATTTCAACCAGCAAGGTGTTTTATTAAATACAGGAATGCAGCGGTTTTCTTTGCGTAGTAATAATGAATACCGTCCAAATAACCGTTTAACTATAGGACTTAATATTGCTCCAAGTTATCAGACAGATCACAATACCAGAGCAGGCACTGACGGTAACAGGCAGGTTATTGGTATGGCAACAGCTGCCTCTCCGCTGATTCCTATTTATGATTCAGCCGGTCATTTTAATACAAGAGCAAGTTCTTATGGTATGCTCGGAATTTCGAATCCAGTACAGCAACTGGAATTGCTTGACGGTAATCAAAACACCCTGAGGTTATTGTCTAACCTTTATGGAGAAGTAGAGATTTTAAAAAATCTGAAATTTAAATCTACCTTTAATACTGATTTTGGTGCTGCAGAATACAACGTATTTTACGGTACTATGTATGGTCCTAATCTCAACCCTCCGGCATTACCGCGCCCTGCGTCTCAAAACTCCGCAGCACACAGTTCTTATGATTATATTTCGTGGCTGAATGAAAATACCTTGACCTATAATTTTAAAGTAAATGATCATACTTTCGATTTACTGGCAGGCTATAGCGCGCAAAAATGGAACAGGAATTACAGGTCAATTAATGGTAGTAATTTTGCCGGTGATGCTATACCATGGATATCAGGTGCAGCAGTTACCAGTGGTTCCAATAACAATGAAGCATGGAGCCTTGCATCCGCATTCGGGCGTATCAACTATGATTATAAGAATAAATATTATCTTACAGGAACAATCCGGCAAGATGGATCATCACGTTTTGGCGCAAATAAAAAATATGGAATTTTCCCGTCAATATCTGCAGGATGGATTGTTAGTGATGAAAAATTCTTCCCCCAAAAAGGGATCATTAGCTTCCTTAAACTGAGAGGAAGTTATGGTAAAACCGGAAATTTTAATATTGGCAATTACCAACAAGTTTCCAATATTACCAGCACGAATTATGTATTTGGCGGTACATTGACACCCGGTGAATCAATTACTACATTAGGAAACCCGGAATTAACATGGGAAGTTTCAAATCAGACTGATTTAGGTGTGGATTTAAATCTTTTGAATAACAGGTTAACACTCTCCTACGATTATTATAAGAAATTCACAGAGGGAATGTTATATGGTACTTCATTACCAGTCGCTTCAGGATACTCAAGTGTAACACAAAATGTAGGGAAATTTGCCATATGGGGAAATGAATTTGCCGTGAGTTCGAGAAACCTGGTTGGAACTTTCAGCTGGAATACAGATTTCAATATTTCTTTTAATAATAATAAGGTACTTGCTTTACCACCTAATACTCCTTTTATAGGAGGGGGGCCCACTTATTCAGGATTTAATCGTTCTGTTGTTGGGCATCACATCGGAGAATTCTACGGTTACATTTTCGACGGAATATATATGACAGCTGATGAATTAGCAAAAGATCCTAATTATGCAACATCAGTTGTCGGTTCAGCAAGGATGAAAGATATAAACGGTGACGGGGTTGTTGACGCAAATGACAGAACTTTAATCGGCAATCCAAATCCTGATTTTATTTATGGAATGACGAACACGTTTCGCTATAAGAACTTTGATTTTAGCGTAGTTATTGCAGGTCAGGTAGGTAATGAAATAATGAATGTAAGTCTTCAGGATATGCATAATCTTGACGGTGTTTTTAATATGAGTTCAGATATGATAAACCGCTGGCGTTCGCCGACTGACCCCGGAAATGGACTAGTTCCTACTACACGTAGTAACTCAACAGAATTATACCGGCTAGCAAATACTACCTGGTTGTCACGGGGCGATTATCTAACGGTAAAAAACGTTTCTTTAGGCTATACTTTTAATTTAAGTTCCTTGAAGTATATAAAATCAGCACGGGTTTATGCAAGTGTCCAGCAAGCCTTTGTCTTTACCAAATATAAAGGTCAAAATCCTGAAGCTAGTTATTCTACTGATAATGGAATCGGGATTTACGGCCAGGATCTAAGTACATTTCCTGTTCCGAGAACAATTATGATAGGAGGAAATATTAATTTTTAAAAAATGACAAAAGTAAAAAACATAATTATGAGACATATAAAATTACTGATATTCTTGACTTTTGCAATAGCGATATTTGGCTCATGTAAGAAGTCTTTTTTAACCCTTTACCCGGAAGGGAATTTAAATACTGGCAATTTTTATAAATCAACTCAGGATTTCAAGCAGGCAGTAGTTGGAGCGTATGTGCCTCTGAGAGACGTATCAAATATCGCATACATCATGGATGAAAATCGTTCTGACAATACCATGTATGATTATAATTCGAAGGACAGGGGAAATGCTGTTACAGAGAATCTTACTAATTTTTTAGATGCCGCTGATAATCCGACGATTTTGACCCGTTACCAGGCTGACTATAATGGTATTTCTCGTACAAATGTAATTCTTGATCGAATTCAAAAAATAGACTTTCAAATGGCTGAGGCTGATAAAAACCAGATTACAGGGGAAGCCAAGGCTTTACGTGCCCATTATTATTTTGATCTTGTAAAAAATTATGGCGGTGTACCTCTTTATTTACATGAGGTAGTGAGCCCGAATGATGCTTATCTCCCTAGATCATCAACCGACTCGGTGTATACGCAAATAATAGCTGATTTAACAGACGCAATTAACTTATTGCCTGCTCCTGATTTTTCAGCCGGACAGACCGGGCGCGTAACAAAGGGCACGGCTTCTACTGAATTGGGAGACGTTTATTTACGTCTTAAGCAGTATGATAAGGCCATTCCTGTTCTTCAAAGCGTTACTCAGATGGGATATACGTTATATCCAAATTATAGAGATATTTTTAATCCGGCGAATAAAAATGGAAATAAGGAGATCATATTTGATGTTCAGTATCAATCCGGAACAACTGGACAGCAAAGTAGCTTTATTTATCGATTTACTCCAATTACAACAAATACGATGAAAATTTTAGGAGTAAGCTTTAATAATACTATTGGTGGGTGGAATGTTCCAACCGACGACTTAGTAGATAGCTATGAGCCGGGAGATTCCCGTTTGGATGCAAGTATTGGATTGATTGTAGGAAAATTAGACGCGAATACCAATTTCATTCCTGATAGCGTAGTAAGTATTGTAAACTATGTTGCGCCGGCTGGTGTTGTAGCAAAAAAATTTGTCAGAAAATATTATTATCCCCCGTATCCTAATTTAAATCAAAACACAGATCAGAACTGGCCAATATACCGATATTCTGGAGTTTTATTGATGCTGGCAGAATGTTTAAATGAAACTGGCAAATCTGCGGATGCTTTGCCTTATTTGAATCAGGTAAGACAAAGAGCTTTTGGATCAGGCAGTTCAAATGTTTCAGTAACTGACCAAAGTGCGTTACGCACAATTATTTTTCATGAAAGAAGGGTGGAGCTGGCATTTGAAAATAAACGCTGGCAGGATCTTATCAGAACCGGTCAAGCGATTCCGGTAATGACAGCTTATGGTGAAAAAATGAAGCAAAAATATGGCTACTTGTTACCGCAATCGTATAATGTAACTGAAAACCGGTTATTGTATGCTATTCCTTTAAGGGAAATACAGTTGAATCCGAAATTGACTCAAAACCCGGGATATTAAGAGTTACTCCCGATCCGATTTTGTGGTAATAGACTTTTTTGTATTGTAGTAAACAAAGAAAAAACAGGATTTTTTAATTTATCGGCTTTCAGCTAATAATTCAAGACAACAAATTGAACATGCAGCCTGCTGGATAATGCCAGCAGCGTTTGCATGAGAGATAGTAAATAATTTAAGTATTAATGGCTTATAAGACGTGTTTATTCTTTTTTTTTTTTTCTCTTTTCTTATCAAAAGCGATTTGCAGAAAGATGCACCGGTCGGCTTGCTCTGCGGCTTGCTTCCTTATCCTGAATTGTCAGTTGTCAGGGATACAAAGGCCTTTTTGAGATGGATTAGAAAATTGAATGTTAAGGGCGATTATCAATTTGCTTATCAAATCGAGGTAGCAACCACTAAAGAATTTTCTGTAGAAGGATCATCGATCATTTTTCATCGTAATTGAAGACCTTATACCTGTAAAGTGAAAAATATCAGTCTGTAAAAAAAACATATTGCAATAACTTTTTTAATATAAATTTTAAAATCATGAATTACAAAATAACCGAGGAACAAATTAATTCTTTTCAAAAAAATGGATTTATTGTTATCGAAGATTTTCTTTCTTCCTCAGAACTGGAGCACTGGAGAGAAACAGTAATGAATGCTGTTAAAAAAAGAGGCGGGCAGAAAATGCCCGATAAAGAACTTAAAACCGGCGAAGCAGACGGGATAAATGAAGATGCTGAGTATTTCGGAAAAGTGTTTGATCAGCTTCTAAACCTTTGGCAAACTGATGAAGGCGTAAAAGAATTGATGTGTGATGAACGAATTGGAAGTATGGCAGCAAACCTGGCCGGCGTCGATGGAATACGCATCTGGCACGATCAGGCATTATTTAAAAGGCCCTGGGCAAACCCGACTTCATGGCATCTTGATACTCCTTTCTGGTCATTTTCAGATCGTCGTGCTTTATCTATCTGGATTGCATTGGACGATGCCACACTTGAGAATGGCTGCTTGTTTTTTATTCCCGGCTCTTATCATGAAACCACTTTTGAAAATAAAGGCATAGGCAAAAACATGGATGCGATATTTCAGGTCTATCCTCAGTTTGCAAAAGCAAAATCTGCGGCGGCGCCTATGAAGGCCGGAAGCTGTTCTTTTCATAATGGGCTCACTATTCACGGAGCTAACGCAAATATGACCGCTGGTTTCCGCAGGGCGATGACATGCGCCTATATGCCTGACGGAAATGTTTTTAACGGAGAACCTAACATTTTGCCGGAGAGTTATTTGCAAACTTTAAAAGTGGGAGATTTATTAAATAGTGATGTACAAAACCCTTTGATTTTTGACCGCTCAAAAGCGAATTTATAATGAGGGTGGAATTTTTCTGTCCACGCTGGGGATCAGAAGATATAGAATGGGATTTATTTCTGAGCCAGGTGAAAGAGGCCGGATACAGTGGAATTGAATGGTTCCCGAATGGTGAAAATGTAGATCCTGCCGTGGTAATTCAATTGCTGGACAAATACAATTTGAAGTATGCTATTGTAATGACAGTTATTGAAAAATTTTCGGGATTTCGACAATATCTAAAGGATTTAAAAATACAATTATCTGCTCTTGCTGAAACAGGCAAAGGAATCTTATCGCCATTATTTATTAGTGCGCAGGTTGGAAGGGAATTTTTCAATTTTGAAGAAATTGATTTGTGTCTTGAATGTTGCCGGCAGATAAGTAGCAATTCCGGTATTCCCATTTACCAGGAAACACACAGAAATAAATGGCCTTACGCGGTTCATATTTTACCGCGGGTGTTAAAAAGAAATGCGGATATTTTACTGACCCTAGATATTTCTCACTGGTTTTGCGTTTCAGAAAGTTATCTTGAAGATCAACAAGAAGCAGTTGATGTTGCTATCAACCGCAGCCGCCACGTCCACGCGAGAATTGGCCATACGCAAGGCTCGCAGGTCGCGGATCCGGCTTTGCCCGAATACCATGAAGCGCTTTCTGCACATTTGAAAGTATGGGACCGGTGGATTTCCAGCAGAAAAAAAGAAAATGTAGAGGTTTGTACCATTACACCGGAGTTTGGCCCACCACCATATCTAACAATATTAAATAATACCATAAATGTTCATCAGCAACAATGGAAACTGAACTTTTGGATGAAAGATCTGTTGCAAAATCGCTACAATTCATAAGTTAATAGTAATTCGAAACTGATAATACATGAAAAGAAGAAGTTTTTTAATACAGGGATCGTTAACTGCTACAGGGTTGGTGTTTATAAATTCACTTCCTTCATTCGCTGGCCCTATATTGGGAGAATTAAGACCGGAAAAAAACCTTTACGAACTTTTTAAAAATCCTGACACAAGTTACAGGCCTTATGTACGCTGGTGGTGGAATGGGGATAAAATCGAAAAATCCGAGTTGTCAAGAGAACTGAGAATTTTAAAAGCAGCTGGAATTGGAGGCGTTGAAATAAATCCTATTTCATTTCCGAAGCGTACGGATGATATAGGAAAAACGTCTGTCGATTGGCTTAGCGATGAGTGGATAGAATTATTACGGTTTACTTTGGAAGAAGCAAAATCGCTGGGTATGTTTTGTGATTTGCTGATAGGCACAGGGTTTCCTTGTGGTGGTGATTTTTTGGAAGGAGAGGAGCGGTCCCAGGTGGTGGTAATAGGGGTGAGCAAAATTGAAGGGCCATTAGAAACTGAAATTTCTGCTTTTGATCTTTTTAAGGTCGCAGACCCAGCAATTACAAATCCATATTCCGGGCGCAAAATGGAATTGATGGAAGTAAAACTTGTGCCGGATCCGATGAATAGCCTTGATGAGGTAATTAACTTATCGGATCAAATAAAAAATGGTCTGATTAAAGTATCAGTTCCAAAAGGAAAATATGCGGTTTATGGATTAGTGAAAGTAGAAGGTTTTATGAAAGTAATCCAGGGAGCGCCAGGTGGAATGGGGCCGGTATTGAATCATTTTAACGCTAATGCAGTACAGAAATATTTAAATCGTATTTCTAATACTATTCAAAATAAAATCGGACCGCTCGCTCCTTATTTGCGTTCTTTTTTTGTCGATAGCCTTGAAACTGAGGGAGCAAATTGGAACAGCGATATAATGGAGGAATTTCAAAAGAGAAGAGGTTACGATCTCTACCCATATTTGCCGTTTATTCTTTTCAAAATCGGAGGAATGGGAAATACTTTTGATACTGGTTATCCTGTTCAGTACAAGCCGGAATTCAATAGCATCCTGGAAAGAATGAGATATGATTTTGAATTTACAAAAGCAGAATTATTTCATGAAAGGTTTGTTCATAATTATGCTAAATGGTGCACTGCTAATAAAGTCAAGTCAAGAGCACAAGCCTATGGACGTGGCTATTTCCCTTTGGAAGGAAGTTTTGAGATAGATATTCCTGAATGCGAAACCTGGTTAAAGTATGGAATCGGAAAAGATATTTCTGAAGATGATTTTACCAAATATCCCTGGCATCTCGGCCAGGGCAATACGATGATCAATAAGTTGGTTTCATCTGCCGCTCACTTGAAAAACAAGAGATTGGTTAGTTCTGAAGAATTGACCAATACTGACATGGTTTTTAATGCCACCTTTGAAATATTTAAAATTGCAGGCGATCAAAGTACTATTTCAGGGGTTACGCAACCGGTATTTCACGGGTTTAATTATTCTCCAAAAGATGCACCTTTTCCAGGATGGATTACTTATGGATGTTATTTTAATGAAAAAAATAATTTCTGGCCTTATTTTAAACATTATACTGATTATAGGTCTCGCTTATCCGCTCTTTTGCAACAAGCTACGATGTTTGCAGATATTGCGTTATTAGCTCCTTTTCCTGATTTGTGGAGTGTTTACGGAGCACAAAATGAACCTTTTCCTACTTTGGTTTACCCGGATTACCAGATGTTAGTGTGGGAGTCAATTCATCAGAATGGAAACGCTTGTGATTATGTATCAGAAAATGTAATTAACGATTCTGAAATAAAGGACGGTTTTATAAAATATGGTGACAGGAAATACCACACTTTATTCTTAATCGAGGTAAAAAGCATTACTCCTTTCACAGCAAAAAAATTGTATGACTTTGTAGAAAACGGAGGCAGGATATTTTGCATTGAAACATATCCTGAAAAATCTTTAGGTTGGAAAGAGTATGAAAAAAATGATCTGGAAGTGAAAAATTGGGTGAAGAAGATGAAGAGTTTTCCAGATCGGTTTATCTTTTTAAATAAACCCGAAAATGATTTTCTGCATTGGTATCAGGAAATACAAACTTCCTATAAAATTACACCCTACATAAAAATAAAATCGCCGCAAAAGTTTGTTTCCCAGGTACGTTATCAAGCAGCGAACGCAGATATTATTATACTAACGAATTCTAGTGATGAAGATTATTTTGATATGGATTTATCTTTTGATAATTCCGTCACTGCTGGAAAGCAACCGGGCTTGTGGGATGCCGTTACAGGTGAAAGGTTCAAATTGAAAATTGACAAAGGTAATTTAAACATCACTTTGGGACCGGCGGACGCTAAAATTATTGTATTTGAGAAATTGAACGAAGGAAAGGAATGGAAACCTCATCCGCTCAACGGATCTTCTGCTGTAATCCTGCAGGATAAATGGCATGTGAAATTTGAACATACGAATGGAGAAGTGTGGATCGAGCAATTTGATTTTCTTTCAGATCTAAAAAATATTGAGAAATATTCTCATTTTTCAGGCAATGTGATTTATAAAAACACTTTCAATCTTATTGACAAACACAAAGCAAATTATCTGAACTTGGGAAAAGTATATGGTATTTCAGATGTTACAATTAATGGGAGGACTGCAGGAGTTCAGTGGTATGGAGCAAGGATTTTTGATATCGGGAATTTATTAAAAAAAGGAGAAAATTCCCTGGAAATCAGGGTAGTTACTGTAATGGGGAATTACATGAAAACATTAAAAGATAATCTGGTAGCTCAATATTGGACAAATGAAAAAAGGAAAGATCAGCCAATTCAATCAATGGGATTACTCGGACCAGTGTCACTCTATTAAACTTTAAAAAAGCAACCATGAATTTTAAAAAGTATCTACTGATTATTTTTATTTGCCTGCTAACAGGAACTGTTTCTGCCAAAGACTATAAAGCTTCTTTATTTGGTATTATCTCTGATGGTGTTACTTTAAATACCACATCTATCCAGTTCGCTATTGACTATATTCATGAAAATGGAGGAGGCAGGCTGGTCTTCTATGTGGGCAGATACGTTACAGGCTCAATTTATTTGAAATCGGATGTAACTATTCAGTTAGAAGAAGGCGCTGTCTTGGTCGGTTCCCTAAATCCTTTTGATTACGATAAAAAAATGTTTACCGCACTGATATTTGCTTATGATCAGAAAAATATCGGAATTACCGGTAAAGGCATCATTGATGGACGCGGAAATGAGGTAGCAAAAAATGTCGTGGAGAATATAGAAAAGGGTTTGCTAAAGGATAGCTACAAAAATGGCAGGCCTTCTGAGGGAAATCGCCCCATGAATATAAACTTTAGAAACTGCGAGAATGTTACAATTCGAAGAATCACACTCCGCAATTCTGCAAGCTGGAACCAGACTTATGATCAGTGTAAAAACCTGGTAGTGGATAGTGTAACCGTAGATAATACTTACTATTGGAATGAAGATGGGGTTGATATCGTTGATTGCGAAAATGTAAAAGTTACCAATTGTTATATTGATGCTGCCGATGATGGAGTTTGTCTGAAATCACACGATGCTACTAAGATTTGTAAAAATGTATTGATTAGCAATAATAAAATCCGGACAAGTGCCAATGGAATTAAGTTTGGGACCGCGTCGAGAGGAGGCTTCGAAAAAGTAAAGATCATTAATAATATTGTTTTTGATACATACCGCTCTGCTATTGCCCTGGAAGCGGTTGATGGAGGATATATCAATGATATTGAAATTGATAGTTTGCAATCAATAAATACAGGAAATATTATTTTTTTACGAACAGGCGAGCGTGTTGAGGGTAAGAAAAGCAGGCTTGAAAATGTGAGAATTAGTAATGTAACCGGCGATGTACCGGCCACCAAACCGGATGCAGGTTATGGTTATGAAGGCCCGATAGAAGATCAGCCAAGAAATATTTCGCCGGCTATCATAATCGTTGGTATGCCCGATGCGCTGATTTCAGATGTTACTTTTAAAAATATCAGTTTTACTCATGCGGGCGGGGGAAGGCAGGAGTATGCAAACGTGCCATTGCATAAATTAAACAGCATTCCTGAATTGCCTGCTCAATATCCTGAATTTTCTATGTTTAAAGAATTGCCGGCTTGGGCAATTTTTGTAAGGCACGCAACTAAACTTCAATTTTCCAATCTTACGATGGTTTGTTTAAGAAAAGATTTTAGAGTTCCAATAGTTTTAGATGATGTTACCAATTCAACTTTTTCCGGTTTGAAAATTACCCAGCAAGGGAAAAAGAAAGACATCTTTCAGAACAACACCAAAGGGATAACTATAAAATAAGAATCTTATGAATTTGTTTGTTTACTGAACTAAGTTAAAATGATTACAAAAGCAATTTTTCTTATAAGTATTATTTCCATGCTCACATTTCCTGTTTTGGCGCGGGATTATGATGCATCTTTTTTCGGAATTAAACCAGATGAAAAAACGTTAAATACCCGGACGATTCAATATGCCGTTGACTATATCAGCAAGTACGGTGGCGGCCGGTTGATTTTTAATGTAGGAAGTTACCTTACAGGAACGATTTATCTGAAATCCGGAGTAACTCTTCATTTGGAAGAGGGTTCGGTATTGTTAGGTTCGTTAAATCCTTTTGATTATGAAAGGAATGGGTTTACTGCGATGATTTTTGCAATTGATCAAAATAATATTGGATTGACCGGGAAAGGAAAACTTGATGGACGGGGAAAATATGTGGCCTTTAACGTAGTAACGAATGTTGAGAAAAAGTTGATTACCGACTCTCTTTCGTATGGAAGACCTTCTGCAGAAATACGGCCTATGCTGGTAAATTTTATCAGGTGTACTGATGTGAAAGTTCAAGGAATTACATTTGAAAATTCTGCTTGCTGGACACAAACTTATGATCAATGCACGCGGCTATCAATCGATCACATCCAAGTAAACTGTAATTCATACTGGAATCAGGATGGAATCGATATTGTTGATTGCCATGACGTAACGGTAACTAATTCCTTCATCAATGCAGCCGATGATGGAATTTGTTTAAAATCACATGATGCGTCAAAATTTTGCAAAAATATTCTCATCAGGAATAATAGAATTCGTTCCAGTGCCAATGGGATTAAATTCGGAACTGCTTCCTACGGTGGTTTTGAACAGGTAAAAATAGTAGATAACATTGTTTTTAATACTTACCGGTCTGCGATAGCTTTGGAAGCTGTGGATGGAGGCTTTATAAGGGATATCAACATCGATAGTCTTCAATCTCAGAATACAGGCAACGTTATTTTTTTAAGAATTGGTGAGCGTGTAAAAGGTAAAAAAAGTAGTTTGACAAATCTTCGGATAAGCAATGTGATTGCCGATATTCCTGCCACAAAAGCGGATGCCGGGTATGGATATGAGGGCCCGGAAGAAGATCAGCCACGCAACATTTCGCCTGCAATAATAATTGCCGGCCTAGCAAATACAGAAATTTCCAACGTCGTTTTTAAAAACATTCAAATAACTCATCCCGGAGGCGGCAAGAAGGAATATGCAAATTTGCCGCTGGATGACTTAACTATTATACCGGAAATTCCGGCTAAATATGCTGAGTTTTCAATGTTTAAAGAACTTCCTTCGTGGGGAATATTTGCAAGGCACGCAACTGACCTTCATTTTTCTAATATTACCCTTATTTGTACTAATAAGGATTTTCGCGTGCCTGTAGTTTTGGACGATATAAATCAGGCAACATTTACCGGATTAAAAGTAGTTCAGCCAGGAGTTAAGAAAACAATTTTTCAGGATAATTCTAAAGGAATTGTTGTAAAATAAAAGGTGGTTAAATACGACTTAAAATATCTGATCATGAAAAAGTTATTTCTCATTATTTGCGGTTTCGTTTGCTCCTTTACAATCAAAGCACAAAGCCAATTATACCAGTATATTCATCCTATTATAGGAACCGAAAAAATGGGCCACACTTATCCTGGTGCCACTGTGCCCTTTGGGTCTATCCAGCTAAGCCCTGAAACCGATACTTTATCCTATGTTAAGGACGGCAAATACAATCCGGACGTATATAAATATTGTGCCGGCTATCAATATTCTGATAAAACGATTGTCGGCTTTAGTCACACACATTTCAGCGGAACGGGCCACAGCGATTTGGGTGACTTTCTAATTATGCCAACTACGGGTAAACTTCAGCTTAATCCTGGCACCGCCGACAACCCCGAAAGCGGTTACAGATCAGCTTTTTCTCATAAAAACGAAGTGGCTGAGGCGAATTATTATAAAGTAAAATTGGATGATGATAATATTATTGCAGAACTTACTACAAGCCCGCGTGTCGGTTTTCATCAATACACTTTTCCTGCATCAGATCAAGCTCACATCATACTCGACCTGATAAGCGGCATTTACAATTATCCTGATAAAGATGTGTGGACTTTTGTAAGAGTTGTAAATGATACATTAGTTACCGGCTACCGCCAAACTTCAGGCTGGGCGCGGACAAGAACAGTTTATTTTGCAATGACTTTCTCAAAACCTTTTATCAGTTATGGAGATGAAAATTATGACGCCAAACAGGTTTACAAAGGTTTTTGGGGCAAGTGGGATCAGACAAAAAACTTTCCCGCGCTTGCCGACAGAAAAATAAGGATGTATTTTAATTTTAAAACACAGGAAGGTGAAAAGATTAAAATAAAATTTGCCTTATCGCCTGTAAGCCAGGAAAATGCGCTTAACAATCTTCGTTCAGAAATACCTCATTGGGATTTTGATAAAGTAAAAAAAGATGGCCAGCAGCAATGGAATAAAGAATTAAGCAAAATAGAAGTAACCACGCTTAATGAAGGTGACAAAGTCAGCTTCTATACCGCGATGTACCATGCTTTTATTAATCCAACAATCTATATGGATCTGAACCGTGAATATAAAGGAATTGATCAAAATATTCATAAAGCAGAAAATTTCACCAATTATACAACCTTTTCTTTATGGGACACGCATCGTGCTTTACATCCTTTGTTTAATATTTTGCAACCGGATAGGAATACGGATATGGTTTCTTCCATGCTCGCTCATTATGATCAAAGTGCATTGAAAATGCTGCCGATTTGGTCAACTTATGCAAATGAAACCTGGTGCATGAGTGGCTATCATAGTGTTTCTGTTATTGCCGATGCTATTATAAAAGGCGTTTATACAGGAAACGCAGAAGCCGCTTTGGATGCTTGTGTTACGACTGCAAAACATCGGAGCTACGAAGGAATAGGAGAGTATATGGACAAAGGTTTTGTTTCCTCTGATTCAAATCGTAATTCAGTTTCAAATACGCTTGAGTATGCGTATGATGATTGGTGTATTGCGCAGTTGGCAAAAAAGTTAAACAAGACGGACATTTATAATGAGTTTATAAAACGTTCTGAAAATTGGAAGAATGTCTATGATCCAAAAATAGGGTTTATGAGGCCACGTTTAGGTAATGGCAGTTTTCGAAAAGATTTTGATGTTTTAACTACAAACGGCCAGGGATTTATTGAAGGAAACGCATGGAATTACAGTTTATATGTACCGCATAATCCGGAAGAATTAATTTCTTTAATGGGTGGTAAGAAGAAGTTTGAGGTGCGTTTGGATTCTTTGTTCACGATGCATCTTCCAGATAAATTTTTTGCTGAAACAGAAGATATTACCAGGGAAGGAATTATTGGCAATTACGTCCATGGAAATGAGCCGGCGCATCATGCAGCTTACTTATATGATTACACTGATGCGCCCTGGAAAACGCAGTATTGGGTACGATATATTTTGAATAAAATGTACAAGCCGACGTCTGATGGATTGGGAGGTAATGATGACTGTGGTCAAATGAGTGCGTGGTATATTTTCAGTGAATTAGGATTTTATCCTGTCGCTCCCGGTTCCTTAAATTATGAATTAGGCAGCCCCGGCATTGTTAGTGCAAAAATGAACCTTGAAAACGGAAAAACATTTACCGTGAACACAAAAAACCAGGGAGAAAAAAATGTGTATGTTCAAAAGGTACTTCTTAACGGAAAACAACTTAACCGAAACTATATTACTCATTCCGAAATTATGAATGGCGGCACGCTGGAATTTTATATGTCGGCACAGCCGCCAAAAAAATAGTTATTAATGAAAATATCAGCATTAAAATATTTACTGGTTTTTGTTCTTTTAATCCAATGCGGATCTGTAAAAGCACAGGAAAGAACTACCGCACAGGATTCCATTTTTACCCTTCAGAATTATATAAAAATTGAAAGGCGAATTCCAATGCGCGATGGGGTAAAGTTATTCACAAGTATTTACATGCCTAAAGACACTTCTCAAAAATATCCGCTGTTGATTTGCCGCACTCCTTATAGTGTAGCCCCTTATGGAGAAAATAATTTTCGCATTCCCGCCGGTCCAAACCGGTTATTTGATAAAGAGAAAATGATTTTTGTTTACCAGGATGTGCGCGGAAGGTATTTATCAGAAGGAACATTTATCGCTAACAGGCCTTATAAAAAAAATAAAAAATCAAACAAAGACACGGACGAAAGTTCTGATACATACGATACAATCGATTGGCTTGTTAAAAATGTTCCCGACAACAATGGTAAAGCTGGTATTTGGGGAATTTCCTCTCCTGGTTTTTATGCTACCGCATCTTTAATAGAATCACATCCGGCATTAAAAGCCGTTTCGCCCCAGGCCCCTGTTACCGATTGGTTCATGGGTGACGACCGCCATCATAATGGCGCTTTTATGCTTATGGGAAGCTTTTCTTTTTTATCTTCTTTCGGTAAAAAGAGAGATTCTATCAGTACTGTTGGTGCTTCTGGCTTTTATAATTTTAATTCTAAAGATGCTTACCGGTTTTATCTTGATGCCGGCCCACTTAAAAACTTTAACGAGAAATTCCTTCATTCCAAAAGTATTTTATGGAATGAAATGATGGAGCATCCAACTTATGATAATTACTGGAAGATACGCAATCCTGTGCCGCACCTTCAGAATGTAAAACCGGCCGTTTTAACCGTCGGAGGATGGTTCGACCAGGAAGATCCTTATGGCCCTTTAAAAGTGTTTGAAGGGTTGGAAAAAGCAAAGCCGACAAATGAAAATACTTTGGTTATGGGGCCGTGGTTTCATGGAGAATGGTCACGCAGAGACGGAGATGTTTTGGGAGATATTAATTTTGGCAGCAAAACCGGGGTTACGTATCGAACTGAAATGGAATTGCCTTTTTTCCTGTTTTATCTGAAAGATGCTCCTGATCCAAAATTGCCTAAGGCATATATTTTTGAAACTGGTTCTAATCGGTGGAGAAAATACGATGAATGGCCGCCCGAAAATGCTGTAGAAAAAAACTTGTACCTGCGGGATAGCGGACGCTTATCTTTTACTGCTCCGAAAACAAAAAAACCGGCTTTTGCCGAATATGTAAGTGATCCTTCAAAACCGGTTCCATATTCGGCAGTAAGAACGGTATTTCGCGGATATAAATATATGGTTGAAGACCAGCGTTTTGCTTTTACCAGGCCTGATGTGATCACTTTTGAAACAGAAACTTTGTCACAAGACGTTACCATAGCTGGCCATTTAACTGTAGATTTATTTATCTCTTCAACCGGCACTGACGCTGACTTTATTGTAAAACTAATTGATGAAGCGCCGCAGGATGGTTACCAACTGATGGTAAGAGGAGATGTGATGCGTGCTAAATTCCGAAAAAGTTTCTCAGTCCCGGTTCCGCTTGTTCCCAACAAAATAAGCGAGGTAAAATTCGATATGCAGGATGCATCCCATTGTTTGCTCAAAGGCCATAAAATTATGATCCAAATTCAGAGTAGTTGGTTCCCCCTGGTTGACCGAAATCCGCAAACATTTACTGATATTTATACAGCCGATAAATCTGCCTTTCAAAAGGCAACCAACCGCGTTTATTTCACAAAGGACGCTGCTTCACACATTCAATTACAATTGATTCCCACTGATAAAACTGAATAACTATGAAAACAAAAAGCATTTTCTTTAGTATTTGTTTGGTTACTGTCTTTCTTGGCAGTTCTTTCATTTCTTTTTCCCAACAATTACAATATGCGCGAAAGGTAATTAATACCCTTGCTTCACCCGCTTTTAAAGGTAGGGGTTATGTTGAAAATGGTGATAAGATTGCCTCTGCATACATTGCTAACGAATTTAAAAAGTCAAAGGTTATTCCCTTAAATAACGGCTCCTATTTCCAGAATTATGACCTTTCTGTAAATACTTTCCCGGGAAAAGTAGAAGTAAAACTAAATGGTCAACTGCTAATTACTGGCGCTGATTACCTGATCGGCGCTACAAGCCCTTCTGTTCATGGCACATTTAAGGTTATTTCTAAAACACGAGAAGACATAAATACTCAGGAAAAACTGAACACGATAGTTTCCGGTGCTTCAAACTGTTTTATTATGATTGATAACCGGCCTGTTGATACAGAAAGTGCAGAAGATAAAAAAATAATTGCTGATAATATAGAAGCATTAAAAGCTGATGAAAGTCTGAAATTTAAAGGCCTAATCATTTTTACAAACGACAAACTTACCTGGACTACTTTAACCTACCAATCGATTAGGCCGGTGCTTATTATCAATAAAAAAGACCTTGATCCAAAAACGATTAACACAATAACAGTAGATGTAGATAGTAAATTCATTCCAAAATATACTACAAGAAACGTAGTGGGAATGATTAAAGGAACTTCCGGCTCCGATTCTACCATAGTTATTACTGCTCATTATGACCATCTTGGATTGATGGGGAAAAAAGTGTATTTCCCTGGCGCAAATGATAATGCCAGTGGGGTTGCAATGCTATTGTGTTTTGTACGCTATTATGCACAACATCAGCCTAAATACAACACAGTTTTTATTGCTTTTTCAGGTGAAGAAATAGGTCTTCTTGGTTCAAAAGCCTTTGTAGAAAATCCGTTGATTGATTTAAGCAAAATAAAATTCCTCGTAAATTTCGACCTGGCTGGAACAGGAGATGAAGGTATAAAAGTAGTAAACGGAACAGTGTATAAAAACAAATTTGATAGACTGGTAGCCTTAAACGATGAATATCATTTGGTACCAAAAGTGGAGATACGTGGAGAATCATGCAAAAGTGATCACTGCCGGTTTTATCAAAAAGGAGTTCCGTCATTTTTCATTTATACACTAGGTGGAATTGCTGCTTATCATGATATTTATGACAGGTCACAAACATTGCCATTAACCGCATTCCAGAATTATTTTACCCTTATGGTAAAGTTTTTTGATAGTTTATAATTAAGGAAATATCTACAATAAAAATATAAGATGCTCCTAAAGAAAAAAAATAGTTGGTGGGTTGCGATTTGTATTTTGGTTACATTTTTATCGATGTATGGCTGTAGTCGGAAGATTTTTAAATCATCAAAAGTGGCTGATGCGGATTTAAGTCAACTGAAATCAGCTTTTATGAATCCTCCTGATTCTGCACAGCCCGGTGTGTACTGGTATTTTATGGATGGAAACTTATCTGCAAAAGGAATGACTGAAGATTTGGAATCAATGAAAGAGGCAGGAATTGGAAATGTGGTTTTCCTGGAAGTAAATGTAGGAGTTCCTCGGGGTCCAGTTGATTATTTAAGTGAAGAATGGCTGGAGCTTTTCAATCATGCAGTTTCTGAATGCCAGAGACTAGGAATCAATATGACGCTTGGAATAGGCCCAGGGTGGACAGGAAGTGGCGGTCCATGGGTACAGCCAGCTCAGTCAATGCAACACTTAGTTTCTTCAACGGTCAATATTTCTGCTGCAGATGATAGAAATAAAAAAATTATTCTTCCCCTTCCTGAACCCAGGAAACCGTATTTCGGAATGAGCGTTTTTACGCCTTCTCTTAAAAAAGAATGGAATGATTATTATAATGAAGTTGCTGTTCTTGCTTTTCCAACTCCTTTAAAGAATGAAAAGATAAGTGATATTGATGAAAAGGCACTTTATTATCGTGCTCCATTTTCCTCTGTTCCTGACGTGAAACCTTTTATTCCTTCATTACTTGTTGACAATGATTCTGCTGTGGATAATGTGATTTCAAAAGGAAGCATTCTTGATATTTCTCAAAAAATTCAACCTGATGGTCAGTTAGACTGGAAAGTGCCTCCCGGCAATTGGACAATCATGCGCTTCGTAAGTAGGAATAATGGCGCAGTTACACGACCAGCTCCGGTTCAGGGGCTTGGATTTGAATCAGACAAATTTGATACTGCTGCAATAAACAATCACCTTGATCATTATATCGGTAAGATTTTTCAAAAAATTGGAATTCCAAATAAAAATGCAATCGGAGGTTTGAAATTTCTGCACATGGATAGTTGGGAAATGGGCGCCCAAAACTGGACGGAAAAATTCAGACAGGAATTTACGAAAAGACGAGGTTATGACCCTTTGCCTTTTTATCCTGTTTATGCAGGAAACGTAGTACAAAGCACAGAAATTAGTCAGCGATTTTTATGGGATTTGCGTCAGACAAGCCAGGAATTAATTTTGGAAAATCATGCACTTGAGGTAAAGAAATATGCGCACCGATATGGATTAGGCTTATCTGTTGAACCTTACGATATGAACCCTACAGCTGATCTCGAATTGGGATCAATAGCGGACATTCCAATGGGCGAATTCTGGAGTAAAGGTTATGGATTCAACACATCTTTCAGTACAATCGAAGCTGCTTCACTCGCTCACATCCAGGGCCAGCCAATTGTTCAGTCAGAAGCATTTACTTCAAATCCGGGCGAGGACTGGAAACAGTATCCGGGATCAATGAAAAACCAGGGAGACTGGGCTTTTGCCACAGGAATTAACCGTTTTTTCTACCATACTTTTGAGCATAAACCGTTAAGTGATAGTCTACGGCCCGGGATGACAATGGGGCCTTATGGCGTTCATTGGGACAGAAAACAAACCTGGTGGCCGATGGTAAAGGCGTATCATGAATATATTTCAAGGTGCCAGTTGATGCTGCAACAGGGAAAGGCTGTTGCAGATATTCTTTACCTCACTCCCGAAGGTGCTCCGCAGGTTTTTCTTCCTCCTCCATCTGCAATGACTGGAAATGATACCATTCCTGACAGGAGAGGGTATAATTTCGATGGTTGCTCGCCAGGTCAGTTATACACCGCTGAAGTTAAAAATCATCAATTGGTTTTTCCTGGTGGCGCCAGTTATTCATTGCTGGTGCTTCCGGTTGTAAAAACCATGACACCTGCATTGCTTAAAAAGATTGATTCTTTAGTGGCTGACGGCGCCACAATAGTCGGAGTTCCGCCGGAAGAATCTCCTTCTCTTGTTGGCTATCCCGCTTGTGATGAACAAGTAAGCGCACTTGCAAAGAAACTTTGGGGAACCGCAAAGGCACCGCAGGTGCAAACCGTTGTAAATTATGGAAAAGGAAAAATAATATGGGGAGGAAATATGAGTCTGAATTATCCAAATGCTCTTTACCCTGATTATAATTATACTGCGAAAATATTGACAGAAACAGGAGTGAAGGAAGAATTCAAATGCCCGGATAGCATAAGATATACTTTCCGCAAAACACAAAGTTTACATATTTATTTTGTCGCAAATACCACCGATCGTTCCTTAAATACATCTTGTACTTTCAAAACTACATCGGGAGTACCTGAATTATGGGATCCGTTAACAGGAGAAACCAGGGAATTACCCGTATTTTCTAAAGGAGAAAATGATATGAAAATTCCCATGCATTTTGAGCCATATCAAAGTTTTTTTATTGTTATTGCAAAAAATGGAAAACGTGCAAATTCTCAAAAGAAAAACTTTCCTTCCTCTGAAGAGATTGCAAGGATTAATGGGTCATGGAAAGTGTCCTTTGATACAACTTGGGGCGGTCCTGAAAAAGTTATTTTTGAACAACTGGATAATTGGGCATCAAGGGCGGAAAAAGGAATAAAATATTATTCAGGAATCGCTACATATCTAAAACGCTTTGATGCTCCATATTTAAAAACACAGAAAAATAAAAAGATTTATCTAGATGTTGGGGAAGTGAAAGTAATGGCGCAGGTAAAATTGAATGGGCACCATTTGGGTGTGCTATGGACAACTCCCTGGAAAGTAGATATTAGCCAATATTTAAAAGCGAAAGGAAATCAGTTAGAGATTAAGGTTGCTAATCTATGGCCGAATAGATTGATTGGTGATCAATTTTTGCCAGATGATGGTATCAGTAATCATCAATGGCCTGAGTGGTTAATTAAAGGAGAAAAGAGACCAGGTCGTCGATATACTTTTACAACATATAATCCCTATAAAAAGGAAGACTCGCTCCTGAGTTCCGGACTTTTGGGACCTGTCACTATCATGGTATCAGATTTCTGAGTTAATAGAAAACGAATAATAAAAAGATAAATAACAAAAATGAAAACCAGCCCTTTCTCTTACCGTTTATTTATACTGTCCATACTCCTGTTGCTGTCAATTTCTTTCGTAGATGCACAAAAGAAGGTAACTGTTGATTGGGATAAAATAATCACGATATCCGAAACCACACCTACACTTCAGGTTGTAGTTAATCCGATGTTACGGCGTAATTCGCCAATTCATAAAGGAGCCTTTGAATCTCTTAAGAATTTAGGGGCAAACTATGTACGTTTTGTCCCTTGGTTTCCCTATCCACACATGGCTGTCGCAGAATTAGAACCTCCATCTGCTAACAAAACCTTTTGGGATTTTAGTAATATAGATCCAATCGTTGAGGATTTTATGAAAGCAACTGAAGGCCATTCTGTAGTAATGAATTTCAGTACAATTCCTGCGTGGATGTTTGTAACGAAACAAAAGGAAGAATATTCTGCAGATCCAGACCAGGTTAGCTGGACCTACAACCAGGGAACTGAATTCAGAGATACCACCCTTAAAGAATTGACTGATTATTATTCCCGGTTACTAAGCTGGTACACGAAAGGAGGATTCACTGATGAAGCAGGTGTGTATCATAAATCTGGTCATTTTTACAAATTTGCTTTTTGGGAAATACTCAATGAGCCTGATCTTGAGCATCAAATCACGGTGCAGAAATATACCCGAATATATGATGCAGTGGTTATTGCTTTAAAAAAGATATCGCCGGACACAAAGTTTATAGGTTTGTCTCTTGCTTATGAAAATGATCCTGAGTGGTTTGAATATTTCTTAGATTCTTCTCATCATACCGGAGGGGTTTTACCGCAAGCAATTTCTTATCATTTTTATGGAAGCCCTAATTTTAAAGGACAAACGATAGAGGAATATCAATACGCTTTCTATGATCAGGCCAATTTTTTTCTTACCAAAGTAAAGTATATAGAAAATATACGTAAACGGCTTGCGCCTGCTTGTATGACCACTATTAATGAAATAGGAAATATTATTGGAGATCAGCAAGGAACTTCAATTCCCGGTGATTATTGGAATTTATCAGGTGGTATGTTTGCCTATATTTATGTAGAATTGGCAAAGATGGGAATTGATGTAGCGGGCGAATCGCAACTGGTTGGTTATCCTACACAATATCCGGATGTTTCTATGATTAACTGGAAGAACGGTCAGCCGAACGCACGCTTTGAGGTGCTTAAACTATTGAAAGATAATTTCGGCACTGGAGATAAAATGGTTACTTCTCAGCCAAATTCTGGGGAGATGATGACACAAGCCTTTATTTCCGGAAAAAACAGAAAGTTATTACTCATTAATAAAAGAAATAAAGAATTACAATTAGAATTGCCAATCGGGGCAAACGGTGCAAAAGTATATTCAGTGAATGTATCAACAGGAAATAAAATTGTAGAGTCAACGCTTGCAACGAATAAGATTGCGCTTTTGCCATATGCGGTAACCGTAATTCAATTCACTGATTAATTTAAAAAGTTTAAAGTTTATAGTAAACGAACAAATAGTTGGAATTCCTGTTTTAATTCGAGCATTTATTTTAAAGAATTAATACTTCTCTTTTCAGTAAAAAAATTAGAAACGTAATTGTAAAATTCAAAGAGATGCATGTGCTAAAAATTGGTTTATTCGGAATAGGATTGGATGTCTATTGGGAACAATTTGCAGGCCTGAAAGTAAAGCTGGATTCTTATATAAATATTGTATTTGAAAAGTTGTCAGTCCAAGATGTAGAAGTAATAAATCTTGGTTTAATTGATACTCCGGAAAAGGCAATGGATGCAGGGCATTTGTTCAGACAAAAGGACGTTGATCTTATTTTTTTATATGTTACCACTTATGCCTTGTCCTCGACGGTATTACCAGTAGTTCAACGGGCAAAAGTTCCGGTAATTATTTTAAATCTTTCCCCCGAAGCTTCAATTGATTATCTCAATTTTAATAAACTGACTGATCGTACTGAAATGACCGGCCTCTGGTTGTCTTATTGCGCTCCCTGTCCGGTTCCTGAAATTGCAAATGTTTTCAAAAGAGCCGGAATTCAATTTCACCAGGTAACCGGAATGTTGAATAATGATCGTGAGTGCTTGAATGAAGTGGATGAATGGATAGCTGCTGCTAAAGTTGCACATAAAATGAGGCATAACCGTCTTGGAGTAATGGGACATTATTATGGAGGAATGCTTGATATTTATACTGATCTCACGCGACAATTAATCACCTTTGGAGGCCATATTGAAATAATCGAGGTAGATGAATTGACTTCAATCAAAAAACAGGTAAGTCGGCAGGAAGTTGAAAATAAACTGCAGCAATTCAATGAAATTTTTGATATTTCTGATGATTGTTCTTTGATGGAGTTGGAACGTGCTGCAAAAACTTCTGCTGCGCTCGACAAATTAGCAAAAAAGCACAAGCTCGGTTCGTTGGCTTATTACTATAAAGGAACGGGAAACATTGATAATGAAGACACGATGTCATCAGTGATTTTGGGAAATTCTTTGCTGACAGCCGAAGGAATTGTGGTTGCCGGTGAGTATGAAATTAAGAACGCGCAGGCGATGAAGATAATGGATAGTTTCGACGCCGGCGGCTCCTTTACTGAATATTACGCGATGGATTTTTCAGATGATGTAGTATTAATGGGCCATGATGGCCCCGGCCATATAAAGATTGCAGAAGGTAAAACAAAAGTGAGACCGTTGAAAGTGTATCATGGTAAGGTCGGCAATGGTTTATCAGTGGAAATGGCTGTAAAACATGGGCCGGTAACATTGTTGTCTGTTGTGGAAAATGGAGATGCGTTAATGTTGCTCGTTGCAGAAGGAGATTCTGTTCCCGGTCCGGTATTAGAGATTGGAAATACCAACAGCAGGTATAAATTCAGTATTGGTGCCCGCAATTTTGTAAATGCATGGAACAGCTTTGGGCCTGCGCATCATTGTGCTGTTGGGATTGGACATATCACTGGTAAAATCAAGAAACTTGCAGCGTTATTAGGAATTGAATGCGAGCAGGTTTGTTAGCCGTGTTTTTGTATCGAAAGGTTTCAGGTGCAAACTATTTTATTGCCGGATGTTTTTTTGTTATTAACAGTACTTACAGTCAACGTTAATTTCCAACGTTCATTAAATTGATGGTGTAAGATGAATAAAATTAAATTGTGTTTCATTTCATTCTTATTTTTCCTTTCGATCGGTGGGAAAAGTGCTCCAAATGTCGCTGGGCCACATTTAGATTCTTTAGAAGTAGCAAATATCACCCTTCGGCTTCGTACGCTTCTGTCAAAGGATTTTCCGGAGAAAAGTACAGTTCTGAAGCTGATAAACACTATGAATAAAGATGGAAGCTGGGATGGAATTGATTATCAAAATACTGATGTTTTATCCTGGTTACCAGCACGGCATCTTGGTTCTGTTTTGGGCATGTGCCAGGCTTTTGCAAATCCCAAATCTGAGCTCTTTCAGAGTAAGAGACTGGAGGAGGCTATCCATTTGTCATTAGGCTTTTGGCTGAATCATAATTTCACAAGCAGAAATTGGTGGTACAACGATATTGGAGCTGCGAATAATCTTTCGGATATTCTTATTTTGTTAGGCCAAAAAATTACAGAAGATGAACTTCTGCGCGCTCTTAATCTGATGAGAGGCAGCTATATATCCCAGGAAGGTCAGAACTTAGTTTGGAGAGCCGGCATTCAGCTGAAAATCGGTTTGATTACCTTTAACAGAGGACATATTAATCTTTTAGGCTCTGCTATTGAAAGGATAAAGAATTCCGCTGACGTGATGGAAAATGAAATAGCGATAACACCTGGTGAGGGTATTCAGCCGGATTGGAGTTTTCATCAGCACGGCCAGCAGCTGCAATTTGGCAATTACGGACTCACCTTTGCCCAATCACAAGTTCAGTGGGCGTGGGTTTTGAATGAAAGCCCTATTCGATATTCCAGTGAGAAAATCTCTATTCTTAAAAATTATATTTTGAAAGGGATGGCATGTGTCGTATGGAAACAGGTGATGGACATCAGTGCTTGCGGAAGAAGCTTATCTCCGGGTTTACGAGCTACTTTAGGTGGTCAGACGATTAGCACTATTCGCTTACTGTCTGAAATTGACGCTGAAAATAAGAAGTTGTATGCGAACTATATAGATTGTCTTGACGGCAAGACAAGTGAATGTAAAGTTATACCGCAGAATACCTATTTCTGGAGATCTGATTTTATTGTCCATAGGACAACCGGTTATTATCTATCGGTCAGGATGCATTCAAAATTTATTCAAAGTACGGAATCCGGTATTGGTCAAAATTTATCCGGAGCATATCTTGCTGACGGCGCAACATATCTTTATCAGGCTGGCAAGGAATACCACGATATCCTTCCTATTTGGAACTGGCACAGAATTCCCGGAATCACCAACTATCCATTTGAACCTTTGCCGCAATTCGGCTGGAGCGGACTACCAAATGAAAGCAATTTTGTTGGAGGAGTGTCTGATGGAAATTTCGGAGTATCAACTATGTTATTTATGAGGGACAGTTTGACGGCTTATAAGTCGTGGTTTTTGGGGCCCATGGGTTTGGTTTGTCTTGGCGCCGGAATAAACGGTCGAAAGAATTTGAAAATATCTACTACAGTTAATCAAAGCCTGGTTGACGGCGGTATTACGGTAGGATTTGATAAAGGCGAAACAAATATTTCCGGTCATAAATCGTTGGATCGTAAAGATATTCTGTGGGTATACCACGATCAGGCCGGGTACGTCTTTCTTCAAAAAAATACAGTTCACGTGGGAAATCAAGAACAGGAAGGAAACTGGAAAAAAGTTTATACAGGTGGGAGCAGCGACTTACTCAAAGGCGATGTGTTTAGTGTATGGATAGATCATGGTAGTAATCCTCAAAATGGCTCTTATGCCTACGCTGTTTTTCCGAAGCAGAGCCTTGATTCTATAAAATATTATTCCACTCATTCTCCCGTAGAAATCATCCGGAATGATACCATGGTTCAGGCTGTTGAATATCCTGGAACTGGTATCTGTGAGGCGGTGTTTTATAGAGGTGGAAATATAAAGAGTGAAAATATTAGACTCATTGAAACTGATTTTAAATGTCTTCTCATGATCAGAAAGGAGGGAAATAACTTTCTTCTTTCGGTTTCCACACCGCCACAATCCGGCAAAATGTTGAAATTGAATTATGATGGCCATCCTGAATCAGAAGATTCCGCCTGGCACGATATGACTAATCGACCGGAAAAAATTACTATTTCCCTCTCAGGGCGTTTTACAGGAGGAAACTGCATTTATGATTCCGTGAATAACACAACGAAAATCGAATTTGATATGCCTGATGGTATTTATCAAGGCAAAACAGTAACAAGAGAAATCACTAAAAATAATAATGATGAATTCAGAAAAGAAAAGTGAACCGTTTGTGTTCTCAGAAGAAATTGCGTGGGAAACTACAGATAAAGGAGTAGAAAGAAAAATTTTGTCCTACAACAAAGACTTGATGATGGTGCATGTCCGGTTTCAGAAGGGAGGGATAGGCAAGCTTCATCACCATCCACACAGGCAGATTTCTTTTATCGTCGAAGGGACCTTTGAAGTGGAAATTGATGGACAGAAAAAAATATTAAATAAAGGAGACAGCTTTATAGTGGAGGCTGATTTGGTTCATGGAGTTGTCGCCTTAGAAGATGCGGCTATCCTGGATATTTTTACTCCTTTCCGGGAAGATTTTCTTTAAGGCGCAGAAGGAACAATTGATTCTGCTGCAGGCATTGGAGATACTACGGGAAGATTAGGCATGCAGCGATATTACCAATTGAATCTACAAAGGTGGTAACGATTATTCTCATTTCTTTTTTTTTAAATTAATAGAAATATGCAGCTATTTTTCTTTCAGATTGAATTGTTTGGAAATAAAATAAAATGGTTTGCGGAGCTATTATTTATAATATTAATCTCCGGCTGTACTTCAGATTCTATCTCTCAAAAATCAAGAAATTTTGGTTCAAAAATAATTCCCGCAACTAATATTACCACCTATTCCGATAACCGGCCAACGACAAAATACCGGCTCAATGCAGAGGATTATGGAATTGTTTTACCTTATGGTAATGGTCCGGATAGTTGCGATTATCTTGGCGCGCGCGATATATCGGTGTTTGAAAATAAAGGAAATTTTTATATGCACTACGATGGCGCAGGTGTAAATGGATGGCTTTCTTGCATGGCGGTAAGTAAAGACCTAATCAATTGGAAACCAAAAGGCCCGGTACTTGATTTCGGAAAACCAGGAAGCGAAGATTCACGCTCTGCGTCTTATGGCACGGTTTATTTTGATGGCAATAAATGGCACATGTTTTACCTGGGAACGCCGCATGTAACAGCTGCTCCTAATTTTATCCCGGGCTTTCCTTACCTAACTAAAAAAGCGGAGAGTGATTCTCCAACTGGTCCCTGGAAAAAGCGCTATGATATTATTCCATTTTCTACCAAAGCCGGAACTTACTACAGTGCTTCTGCCAGCCCCGGCTTTATAATAAAAAAGGATAACGAATACAGAATGCTTTTTTCTGCTTCTACTGATCATCCTATTAAAAGAACTTTAAGCTATGCACGCACAAAAGATTTAGATAAATCGTGGACATTAGATAAAAAACCATTTCTTCCTTTGGATGAGCAAGTTGAAAATTCCTCAGTCTATTACCAAGCTGGAAATAAGACATGGTTTATCTTTACAAATCACGTCGGAATCAGAAACGGCATGGAATATACGGATGCGATTTGGGTTTACTGGACAAAAGATTTGGATCATTGGAATGTTGAAAATAAGGCTGTCGTGCTGGATTCTTCCAATTGTAAATGGAGCAAATTTATTATTGGATTGCCTTCGGTATTAAAAAAGGGAAATAAACTGGCAATATTTTATGATGGGAACAGCGAAAAAGATTTTCCAAAAGGCGCTTTAAGTCATATGAAACGAAATGTTGGTTTGGCATGGCTTAATCTTCCTATTCAATTACCTGATGGAAAATAAAAAAAGAGGTTTTTTCTTTGTTTACTGATTGGCATCATAAATTTCTTAAAATATTTGTTTGTGAACATCAGATAGTGCATGACAGTTAGGCAAGATTCAGTAATTAATTTAGCAACTATTATTTAAAAAAGAATTACTAAACGCTCTAATGCAAAAGATTTTTTATTGTAATATTATTTTTCTCCTCATAGGTTTTGCTGCCCATAGCCAGGTAAAAGTAGAAGGGCTTCTTACAGAAAACCTTGTTAATCCTGTTGGGATAGATAGAGCTTCGCCGCGTTTCAGCTGGCAAATGACAAGCGATAAAAGAAATACCACGCAGCAGGCTTACGAAATTAAAGTGTCGTCTGATAATGCCGTAATCTGGGAAAGCAATAAAGTTACATCTGATAATTCGGTTCATGTTCCTTACGAAGGAAAGCCAGTACAAAGCGGTAAAAAATATACATGGCAGGTGCGGGTTTGGGATAATTATGGAAAACGTTCTGATTGGAGTAAACCTGCTTTTTTTCAAATGGGATTATTAAATAAAAACGAATGGAAAGCAAAGTGGATACAGCCAGGTTTTGTGGATACGGTTGGTGATCCAAGCCCGATGTTTAGAAAACAATTTTTGGCAGATAAAAAGATAAAATCAGCAGCTCTTTTTATCACGGCTCATGGTTTATATGAAGCGCAAATAAACGGACAACGGGTAGGAAATGATTATTTTATGCCAGGTTGGACAAGCTACAATAAAAGGCTTCAATACCAGGAATACGATGTAACAGATTTGGTAAAACAAGGAAATAACGCTATTGCCGTAATCCTCGGTGACGGCTGGTATCGGGGACATCTGGCATGGGGTGACAATAAAAACATTTACGGAAAAGATATTTCTCTTTTGATTCAATTAATGATTAGTTATTCTGATCGTTCCACCAAAACAATTGTATCAGATGAAAGCTGGAAATCAACAACAGGCAGCATCAGAAGTTCGAGTATTTATGATGGCGAAACGATTGACGCACAGCTGGAAAAATCAGAATGGACAATTCCGGGTTATGACGATTCGAAATGGAGTGGAGTTAGTGTTGAAAATTTTTCAAACGAAAACCTTGTACCTACGATTAATGAGCCTGCAAGAAAGCATGAAACTTTTAAACCGGTAAAAATTATTACAACACCAAAAGGAGAAAAGGTTATTGATTTTGGTCAAAACCTGGTTGGCTGGATAATGTTGAAAGTAAAAGGTAACGAGGGCGATACGATCCTTATTAAACACGCGGAAGTATTGGACAAGGAAGGTAATTTTTATACTGCAAATCTTCGCGGAGCAAAAGCGACTTCAACTTATATTCTTAGCGGAAAAGGTGAAGAATTTTTTGAACCTCATTTTACTTATTATGGTTTTCGTTATATAAAAGTTGAAGGTATCAAAGGAAATCTGGATCCGGAAGATTTTACGGCTGTCGTAATTTATGCAGACATGAAACCAACCGGCACTTTTACCACCTCTGATTCCTTAATAAATCAATTACAACACAATATCGTATGGGGACAAAAGGGAAATTTCCTTGATGTGCCAACTGATTGTCCACAGCGCGATGAAAGGCTTGGCTGGACAGGAGATGCGCAGGTTTTTTCAAGGACTGCATCTTTCAACATGAACGTAAATAATTTTTTTGATAAATGGATGAAGGATGTAGCTGCTGACCAGTTGCCGAACGGCAGTGTTCCTTTTGTAATACCAAATGTTCTTGGACAAAATTCCGCAGGTTCTACAGGTTGGTCTGATGCAGCAACGATCATTCCTTGGAACATGTATCTAGCATACGGCGATAAAAAAATACTTGGAGATCAATATCCAAGTATGAAAGGATGGGTAGAATATATGCGCAATCAAAGCCATGACAATCTTTGGAACACTGGTTTCCATTTTGGTGACTGGTTATTTTACAGGCCGAATGATGATAATAGCGGAAGGGCGGCTGTGACTGATAAATATTTAATTGCTCAATGCTTTTATGCACATTCAACTCAACTTCTTATAAACGCAGCAAAAGTTCTTGGCAAAAGTGCAGATGTCGAAACTTATTCTCAATTATTGAAAAAGATAAAAGAAGCGTTTTTAAGGGAATATGTTACCCCAAATGGCCGTCTTGTATCAGGCACACAAACTGCTTATGTGCTGGCGTTGAACTTTGACATGTTGCCTGAAAATTTGAGGAAGCAAGCTGCCGTGAGGCTGGTTGAAAATATAAAAGATTATAACAATCATCTTACGACCGGTTTCCTGGGGACGCCTTATTTGTGTGAAACACTAACCAGGTATGGGTGTGACAGTATTGCTTATAAGTTATTGTTACAAAAAACGTATCCTTCATGGCTTTATCCTGTAACGATGGGGGCAACAACCATTTGGGAAAGATGGGATGGAGAAAAGCCGGACAGCACTTTTCAAACGCCGGGAATGAATTCTTTCAACCATTATGCATATGGAGCAATAGGCGACTGGATGTATCGAAAAATGGTCGGCCTTGATACTTACGAAGATGGTGTTGGCTACAGGCACGTCAAAATCCAACCGCACATTGGAGGAGAGTTCACTTCTGCATCGGCAAGTTTAGACACTTATTATGGTAAAGTAAGCAATAGCTGGAAGTTGGAAGGAAACAACATTAAAATGGATGTCGGCATTCCTGTCAATACCTACGCGACAGTTTATATTCCGGCAAAAGATTCCGCTTCGGTCACAGAGAGTGGTAAAAATATCTCAGCAATAAAAGATATAGAATTAGTAGGTGCAGAAGGTGGTTATGTGGTTATAAAAATTGGATCAGGTGATTACCATTTCGAATCGGAAAAGCCTGTTGAGTAAAATACAAATATAATTGAAAATAGTTCTAATAATTACAAATCTAAAAGTATGCTCAAATTAGCACACTTAATCAAAACTATAAACTAAAGGCATGCAGGTACTCCTCGGAATTATATTTCATTTCATTGGTGGGTCAGCTGCTGGCAGCTTTTACGTTCCTTATAAGAAAATAAGAGGATGGCATTGGGAAAGTTATTGGATAGTAGGCGGCCTCTTTTCATGGCTGATAATTCCTCCTATTGCCGCCTGGTTGACCATTCCCAATTTTACGGCAATTATCGGGAATGCGTCTCCATCAATTATTGGCTGGACTTTCTTTTGGGGCTTGCTGTGGGGCGTTGGTGGCCTTACTTACGGATTAGGAATGCGGTATCTGGGAATGTCCCTGGGTAATTCAGTATTGCTGGGTTTTACTTCAGTTTTTGGCGCCCTTGTACCTTCTATCTATTATAATTTTCATCCAGAGCCGGGAAAAACAACCTTTACTGATTTGGTTTCCACCTCATGGGGCCAGGTTATTTTATTAGGCATAATTATTTGTTTAATAGGAATCGGAATTTGTGGATACGCCGGCGTCTTGAAGGAAAGAGATTTACCTGAAGAGAAAAAGAAAGAAAGTATAAAAGAATTTAACCTGGTAAAAGGATTAGTAGTTTGTACAATTTCTGGAATCCTGAGTGCCTGTTTTAATTATGGGATAGAAGCAGGTTCGCAAATGGCAGAAACCGCCAACGAGCTTTGGAAAGCCGCTCATCCACTTGAAACTGGCAATTTCCTTTTTCAAAACAATGTCACTTTCGTTGTTCTTTTATGGGGTGGGCTTACAACCAACTTTATCTGGTGTATGTTTTTAAATGCAAAAAACAAAAGCTTTGGAGACTATACCAATAGACAAACGCCATTGGTTCGCAATTATATTTTTGCCGCCATGGCGGGGATTATTTGGTTTTTGCAATTCTTTTTTTATGGAATGGGAGAAAGCAAATTGGGAAATGGCGCAAGCAGCTGGATTTTACACATGGCTTTCATCATATTAGTGGCGAACATTTGGGGCATTCTTTTAAAAGAATGGAAAGGCGTAAGCAAAAAAACGAAAATAGCCATCTCCCTGGGAATATTGGCGATCCTGTTTTCTGTAATATTAGTCGGATATGGAAATTTTCTTAATAAACAGTAATACCCGGGAACTAATATTATTAAAATTGGTAAGAATAACCGAATGAATATAAGTCGGATTTATCATTCTTGAGTTCGGGTATTCGGTCATATTGAAAACATTTTTAGACAAATATAGATTTCTAATTATAAAATAGTGAGTATATAAATGAATAACTTAACCACAAAATTCAAACACGTCAGCTATTTATGGGATGATGCGAAAGCTGCAGAACTGGAAGATGATGAAGTGGCGCTATTAGTATATCGCTCCAATTTATTAGGTGCAGATTTGAGATTAACGAATTACGGCGGCGGAAATACTTCGTGCAAGGCAATGGCGATCGATCCTACAACGGGTAAAGAAACCGAAGTGATGTGGGTGAAAGGAAGTGGTGGCGATCTTGGAACGATGAAGAGAAGCGGCCTGGCAGCTTTGTATGTGGATTGTTTAAGAGGCTTAAAAAATATATATCGTGGGGTCGAACACCAAGATGAAATGGTAGAATTATTTAATCATTGCATTTATGATTTAAAATCAAAAGCACCTTCAATTGATACGCCGTTGCACGGATTTTTGCCTTTCAAACATATTGACCACTTGCACCCCGATGCAGCGATAGCAATAGCTGCCGCAAAAGACGGTAAAAAAATAACGCAGGACTTGTTCGACGGAACTATCGGTTGGGTAGAATGGCAAAGACCCGGCTTTGATCTCGGATTGAAACTACGGCAATGCTTAGACGAAAATCCCGGTATTCGTGGCATTATGCTCGGTTCGCACGGATTGTTCACCTGGGGTGATACTTCGTATGAAAGTTATATGAATACTTTAGAAGTAATTGAAACCTGCGCCCAATATCTCAAAGACAATTATGGCAAAAAAGGCCAAATATTTGGCGGTGAAAAAGTTACATCGTTGCCAAAAGAAGAAAGACTAAAAAAAGCGGCTTTACTGGCGCCGGTTTTACGCGGATTTTGTTCTTCTGAAACAAAAATGATTGGTCATTTTACGGATGATGAAAGAGTGTTGGAATATATTAATTCAAATAACCTGGAAAAGCTTGCGCCGATGGGTACCAGTTGTCCTGATCATTTTTTAAGAACCAAAATTTCTCCGCTGGTTTTAAATCTTGCAGTAAACGAGGAAATAAATGATATTCCCGTTTTAAAGAAAAAAATTGAACCGCAATTTCAGGAATACCGGAAGATGTATGCAGATTATTATAACCATTGCAAACATGAAAATAGCCCTGCCATTAGGGACGCAAATCCTGTAGTGGTTTTATATCCCGGGATAGGCATGTTCACTTTTGCAAAAAACAAGCAAACAGCGCGAGTGGCTGCTGAATTTTATATCAATGCGATCAATGTGATGCGCGGCGCGGAAGCCATTTCTGACTATACTTCATTGCCACGGCAGGAAGCTTTTGATATCGAATATTGGTTGTTGGAAGAAGCCAAATTGCAGCGGATGCCGAAGGCGAAACCTTTAACCGGGCGCGTAGCCATTGTAACAGGAAGCGCTGGCGGAATTGGGAAGGCGATCGCGAAAAAATTTGTAGAAGAAGGTGCCTGCGTGATACTTAATGATGTTAATGAAGAAAGATTGTCACAGGCGACTGAAGAATTTGAAGCGCTTTTTACAAAAGATAATGTTGCATCAGTAAAACTGGATGTAACAGATGGAAAAACAATTGAAGAAGCAGTAACTGCCGCTGTGCTTGCTTTTGGTGGATTAGACATCGTGGTAAACAACGCCGGAATCAGCATTTCCAAGCCAATTGAAGAGCATTCGACTGAGGATTGGGACAAACTTTATGACATTTTAGTAAAAGGACAATTCTTAGTATCGCAGCCATGCATAAACGTAATGCGTAAACAAGGGTTTGGTGGTGACATCATCAATATCGTTTCCAAAAATTCTATCGTTGCAGGTCCTAATAACATAGCTTATGGTTCTGCAAAAGCTGCGCAGGCACATCTTTCCCGGCTGATGTCGGCTGAATTAGGTGCTGATAAAATCAGGGTAAATATTGTAAACCCGGATGCAGTGATCTCCGATTCTAATATCTGGGCAAATGGCTGGGCGGAAGGGCGCGCAAAAGCGTATGGAGTAAAAGTAGAAGAATTACCGGCGTTTTACGCGAAAAGAACTTTGCTGAACGAAACGATTTTGCCTGAGGATATTGCCAATGCGTGTTTCGCCTTTATCGGCGGTTTACTTAATAAATCAACCGGAAATATTTTAAATGTAGATGGAGGTGTGGCAGCAGCCTTTGTAAGATAAAAATTTTTTGTTGAGTGTTAAAAAATCACTGATTTTTAAATCTTCTGACTTTTGATTTTTATTAACAATGTTATGCGTATTGCTTTTAAAATGAAATTATTTAAAGGTTTTGAAGCCGAATATAAGCGGCGGCATGATGCAATGTCGGCTGAGCTGAAAGCACTTTTAAAAGAGACCGGCATTTGTGATTATTCGATTTTTTTGGATGAAGCGACAAACGCGCTGTTTGGTTATTTCACCATAGAAGATCATGAAAAATTAAGTGACTTGCCTGCAAAAGAAATCATGAAAAAATGGTGGCATTACATGAAAGATATTATGGAAACCAATGATGATGATTCGCCGTTTTCTATTCCCTTAAAGGAAGTTTTTTATTTACCATAATCGAAGAAAAATATTTAAAATGATATTATCAAAAGAACAGGTTGAGAAAAACAACAAAGGAAATTTGTCAATTCATAAAAAGAAATATGAATTTATTTCGGGGGAAATAGACAATGCAGAAGAAGTTTTGAAAAAATTAACCGATTTTCAAATTGCCATTCCCAGTTGGGCTTTGGGTACGGGAGGCACCAGATTTGGAAGGTTTGCTGGCGGCGGCGAACCGCGTTCTCTGGAAGAAAAAATTGCAGATATTGGATTGCTTCACGCGCTCACCGGTTCTGCGGATGCGATCTCATTGCACATTCCGTGGGACATTCCTTCAAAGGCTGAAAACATAAAAGCACTTGCCAAAGAAAATGGTTTGCGTTTCGATGCCATGAATTCCAACACGTTCCAGGA
>Ga0157372_10000691_pt1 | contig 37017 bp, 33 predicted proteins | sample C55metaG_FD_115307 | JGI IMG/M metagenome (GOLD analysis project Ga0157372, IMG submission 115307) | Corn rhizosphere microbial communities from Kellogg Biological Station, Michigan, USA - C5-5 metaG | ecosystem: Host-associated > Plants > Roots > Rhizosphere > Soil | place: USA: Michigan...
GCGGATGCTGGTTACTTAACCCGTCGTTTGCACGACGTTGCCCAGGACATGATCGTTAGTGACGTTGATTGCGGCACATTGCGCGGTATATTTACTACAGCATTAAAAGACAACGAGGACATTGTTGAACCATTATACGACAGGATCTTAGGCCGTACATCATTACATGATGTTTACGACCCGATGACCAACGAATTACTGGTATCGGCAGGTCAGGATATCGAAGAAGATATCGCCCGTAAAATACAAAACTCACCGCTGGAAGGTATCGAGATCCGTTCGGTATTAACCTGCGAAAGTAAACGTGGTGTTTGCGCATTATGCTACGGCCGTAACCTTGCAAGTGGTAAACGCGTGCAACTGGGCGAGGCTGTTGGTGTAATCGCGGCACAGTCAATCGGTGAGCCGGGTACACAGTTAACGTTACGTACATTCCACGTGGGTGGTACCGCGTCAAACATCGCTGCCGAGTCGCAGATCAACGCTAAGTTTGATGGTATCATCGAGTTTGAAAACGTACGTACCGTACAATACAAATCAGAAGAAGGTGACGTTGAAGTAGTTCTGGGCCGCTCTGGCGAGTTCAGGATCATTGAGCCGGGCACCAACAAAACCATCGTTACCAATAACATTCCTTACGGTTCGTACCTGTATGTAAAAGATGGCAGCAAGATCACCAAAGGCGATCGTATCTGTTCATGGGATCCATACAACGCCGTAATTATTTCGGAATTTGCCGGTAAAGCACAGTTTGAAGCTATCCAGGAAGGTATCACTTTCCGCGAAGAGTCGGACGAGCAAACCGGTCACCGCGAGAAAGTGATCATCGATACCAGGGATAAAACCAAAAACCCAGTTATCCAGATCGCAGAGAAAGGTACCATAGTTAAAGGATATAACATCCCTGTAGGCGCGCACATTGCAGTTGACGAAGGTGATAAGATCCAAACAGGCCAGGTTATTGCCAAGATACCTCGTTCAACAGGTAAAACCCGCGATATCACCGGTGGTTTACCACGTGTAACCGAGTTATTCGAGGCTCGTAACCCATCGAACCCTGCTGTAGTAACCGAGATCGACGGTGTAGTAACCTTAGGTGGTGTAAAACGTGGTAACCGCGAGATCACCATCGAGTCGAAAGATGGTCAGATAAAAAAATACTTGGTACCGCTGTCGAAACACATCCTGGTACAGGATAACGACTTTGTGAAAGCCGGTATGCCATTGTCTGACGGTTCAATCTCACCATCGGATATCCTGGCTATCAAAGGCCCGGCAGCTGTGCAAGAGTACCTGGTTAATGGTATCCAAGAGGTTTACCGTTTACAAGGTGTGAAGATCAACGATAAACACTTCGAGGTTATCGTTCACCAGATGATGCAGAAAGTAACTATCGAAGATGCGGGCGATACCCGTTTCTTAGAGAAAGAGGCTGTTGACAGCTGGGACTTTATGCAGGAGAACGACGACATTTTCGATAAGAAGGTAGTAGTTGATCCTGGTGATTCGAACACGCTGAAAGCTGGTCAGATCGTATCATTACGTAAACTGCGAGACGAAAACTCTGTGTTGAAACGTAAAGATATGAAGCTGGTTGAAGTGCGCGACGCTATCCCTGCAACTTCGAGCCCGATGCTGCAAGGTATCACCAGGGCGTCGTTGGGTACTAAATCGTTCATCTCGGCTGCTTCCTTCCAGGAAACAACCAAAGTGTTGAACGAGGCTGCCATCGCCGGTAAAAAAGACAACATGTTAGGCTTGAAAGAAAACGTTATCGTTGGTCACTTAATTCCATCGGGTACAGGTTTACGCATGTATGATAACATCCGCGTAGGCTCGAAAGAAGAGTTCGACCGCTTAATGGCTTCAAAATCAGAAGAAGTAGAAGCGTAATCCGCTCATACTGCTAAATAAACTTTTCAAAGTCCTCTCTTTTAAGGGAGGACTTTTTTATTTTTATACCATTATGGCAGAAGAAAACGATAATCAAATAAACATTGAGCTGGCCGAAGAAGTGGCCGAAGGTATCTATTCCAATTTAGCGATCATTACTCATTCCAACTCCGAATTTGTGGTTGATTTTATCCGCATTATGCCTGGTGTCCCTAAGGCGCGTGTAAAATCACGCATCATTTTAACCCCCGAACATGCTAAAAGGTTGCTAAATGCATTAAACGACAATATTGAAAAGTTTGAAGCTGCCAACGGACGCATCAAAATCCAGGACGAACACATTGGCTTCCCAATGAATTTTGGAGGCACAATGGGGCAAGCTTGATAAAATGATTAACTTAAAATAAACAAATTGTTTTTATTTTTGTTAAAATCGTAATTAATTGTAAAAAAAAGTATAATTACGATTGGATATTGAGCTATATTTTAAAAAAAATGAAGTTTTTGTTGGGGCTCAATAGATATAATTTGTATCTTGCGGCAAATCCCCGAATCAGTAAAAAACACACACCGTTTTGACCAGTATTTAAAAATTAGTACTACCGCATGCTTAAGCTTTATTCGAAAAAGATATTAATTTGTTACTTATTCACTTTAATAATTATTATTGGTTTATGTTCCTGCGGGTCAACCAAACATCTTAAATACTTTCAGGATATTCCTGATTCTACAAAGCTCGCATCGATTAAACTGGCAAACTTTACCGTTCCTGTTATACGCCCGGACCAAGTGCTATCGGTTAATGTTTATACTATCGACCTGGGGTCAACCCAAGCCATTAACACCGTTAATACTGTTGTAGTAGCCACCCAAACCGCAGTATTAGGTTATGAATCGAGCGGGTACCTTGTTGATAAAGATGGTTATGTTGAATTGCCCGAACTGGGAAAAATTAAGGTTGACGGATTGACTATTGATCAGGCGCAGGCAGTAGTTAAAGAACGTGCGGCAAAGTATTTTAACGATCCGATTGTGATCATTAAAAACAAAAGCTTTAAAATAACCTTTGTTGGTGAATTTTATAAGCCCGGGGCGTATATTATACCAAGCGAGAAATTTACTTTAGTTGATGCTATAGGCTTATCGGGTGGGTTAACCGATTTTGGTCAGCGTAACGATGTGTTGCTTTTGCGGCAAAATGACAGTACCAAAACATTAAGTACAATCAGGCTTAATTTAAAAAGCAGCGCGGTATTAAAATCCCCATACTATTACCTGCAAAATAACGATGTTTTAATAGCCAATCCCAGCAGATCTAAAGGCATAAGCACTGATCAGACATTTAACAGGTATCTTGCGCTGTATTCATTAATGGCGTCATTATTGACCACAATTTTAGTTTTAATCAAACGATAACTTAATGACCAACATGCCTGAGCAAAATACAGCCATTGGCGGCGGATTTGATATTAAAGCTATCTTGGCGAAGATATTAACTTATTGGTATCTTTTCGTACTGTGTATACTAATATGTTTCGCTCTTTCAGTGGTCAATGCCAGCCTTACTCCGCCAATATGGAATATTACAGGTAAAATCTTGGTTCAGGACGATAACAATACATCCTCAAATTCAAATAATGCAAGTGCCCGTGATCAGTTGCTTAATGCAGGTATCCCGAAAAATAATATTGACGACCAGTTGGAGATATTGACGTCGCGGAACCTGATAGGGCAACTGGTATCAGAAATGCAGCTGAACGTGCGTACATTTTTAATACTACACTTTAAGGCTATCGAGATATACCAAGAATTTCCCCTCAAATTAACGATCAAATATAACACGGCCGATATTACCGAGCAATCGTACACTGTTAATGTGATCAATAAAGACCGGTTTATATTAGAGAGTAAAAAGGGGAGTCTTTCTATAAAAGCAAAATTTGGCGACACCATTAAGTTAAAACAATACACTTTGGTGATTGGGAACAGGGACGCAAACCCAAACCTAACTGGCCAATATGGATTCAGCATCGAATCGGAGGATAGTGCGATAAATAATTTCCTTGCTAATTTTCAACCATCCACGCCTGATAAAACATCTTCGGCCATAGTTCTGAATTATAGCTACACTAACCCTAACAAAGGTGAGGCGGTAATAGAAAGACTGATGCAAGACTACCTGGTGGCTAATCTTCAAAATAAAAAACGAATTGCCGACAGTACCATTAAATTTATTGATGGCCGTTTGAATTTTGTTGCAGGGCAATTAGCTGAGATACAAAATTCTTTTAAAAAGTTTAAACAGGATAACCATATGATGGACCTGGGGAGTAAAGTCCAGGAGGTTACCATGCGGAAAAATAGATCGACAGATGACCTAACCACACAGGCCACGCAAATTGCGCTGGTCAATGATATGGAGAAATACCTCAATAAGCCCGGAAACCCTATCCCTACTAACGTTAGCCTTGGCGTTGGGGGGCTTATCACAAATATAGATGCTTATAATGCACTGGTGCTGGAAAAGCAGAAACAAAGCCTGGTGCTAACCGATCAGAATCCGCAAATTAAAGGTATCGACAGGCAATTGGCAGAGCAGCGTAATCTGCTTGTAAAAGGCTTTGAGAGCTACAAACATAATCTGCTTGTTGAATATGGTGAAAAAAATAAGCAGGCCCAGGTTATACGTGATGAAGTGAGCAAAATCCCAGAGTTGCAACGTGTCAACGATGATTTTTTACACAAGCAGGCAGTGCAGCAGGAGATATACCAGTACCTATTGCAAAGAAAGGAAGAATCGTCAATCGCCCGCACCTCAACCTTTTCGAACACACGAATACTTGAGCATGCTAAAAGCGACGCTGATCCCTTTAAACCGAAGAAATCGGTCATTTATCTCGTCGGCCTTATTTTTGGCATCACTATTCCAGCAATCTATATCGGCTTGAAAGAATTCCTGAATACCAAGATCATGAGCAAGTATGATATTGAAAAGAAAACAAGCATCCCGATAGTTGGCGAAATCGGTCATAAAACATTCGAAGAAGCCCTTATGGTGACAAAAGAGTCGCGTTCTAACATATCCGAACAATTCAGGAGTTTGCGTACCAACCTGCAATACCTTGTTAATCCTGGAAAACCAAACGTTTTGCTGTTTACATCGAGCATGAGCGGTGAAGGGAAGACCTTCTTGTCCCTCAACTTGGGCAGCGCCCTAGCTTTGGGAGGTAAAAAGGTGGTGTTTCTTGAGCTTGACCTTCGCAAGCCGAAGTTTTCGATAAACCTGGGATTGGATAATCAGAATGGTTTTACAAATTATATTATTTCAGATCAGATAGATTATCACAGTATTTTGAAGCCTACCTGGTTCAATGAAAACTGTTTCCTGATATCATCCGGGCCTGTACCACCCAATCCGGCTGAGTTGCTGATGAATGACAAGCTGGAAAAATTGATAGATCAGTTAAAACGAGATTTTGACTATATAGTAATAGACACTGCCCCGGTAGGTATCGTTACGGATGCATTGCTGGTAGAGAAATTTGCAGATATAACTTTTTACGTGGTTAGAGAAGAATATACACACAAACCGCAGCTGGACCTGATAGAAGAATTGCGACTATCAAATAAAGTGAAGAACCCCTATATCATTGTTAATGATATAAAATATCAAAAAGGTAATTCTATCTATGGTTACGGTTACGGTTACGGGTATGGCTATGGCTATGGCTATGGCTATAGCCCAGATGATGAAAAGAAAGGTTTATTTAAGAGCATATTTGGCCGAAAACAATAGCGTTTGGGCGTGTATAAATAAAATATACTAAAGAAGAATGAAAAAAGCATTAATAACAGGCGTTACCGGGCAAGACGGAGCATATCTTACTGAATTGTTGTTAGGAAAGGGCTACGAAGTTCATGGCATTAAGCGTAGAAGTTCATTGCTGAATACTGACAGAATAGATCATTTATATCAGGATCCGCACGAAAAAAATGTAAAATTTAAATTGCACTATGGCGATCTGTCCGACTCAACGAATCTGATCAGAATAATTCAACAAGTTCAACCGGATGAAATCTATAACCTTGGTGCAATGTCGCATGTAAAAGTAAGTTTCGATACCCCGGAGTATACTGCTAACGCCGACGGTATAGGCACGTTACGCTTGCTCGAAGCAATAAGAATACTAGGGCTTGAGAAAAAGACAAAAATATATCAGGCCTCAACATCAGAGTTGTATGGTTTGGTGCAAGCTGTACCACAATCAGAAACCACGCCATTTTATCCGCGGTCGCCTTACGCTGTGGCAAAAATGTATGCATACTGGATCACGGTGAATTACCGTGAAGCATATGGTATTTATGCCTGCAATGGTATTTTGTTCAACCATGAAAGCCCGCTACGCGGAGAAACTTTCGTTACTCGTAAAATCACGCGCGCAGTTGCCAAAATATCGGCCGGTTTACAGGATTGCCTGTACCTGGGTAACCTGGATGCACAACGCGACTGGGGCCATGCCAAAGATTACGTTGAAGCGATGTACCTGATTTTGCAGCAGGAAACACCTGAAGATTACGTTATTGCAACCGGCGTTACCACCCGCGTGCGTGAGTTTGTGCGCATAGCGTTTAGAGAGGTTGGCATTGAAGTAGAATTTAAAGGTAAAGGTGTTGACGAAAAAGGATATGTAATATCGTGCTCGAACCCTGAATACCAGCTCGAAACCGGTAAACAAGTTGTTGCTGTAGATTCGACCTATTTCCGTCCTACCGAGGTTGACCTCCTCATAGGCGATCCGACCAAGTCAAAAACCAAGCTGGGCTGGGCACCTAAATATGATTTGGCTATGCTTGTTAAAGAAATGGTAACCGCTGACGTAGAGTATTTTAAAAAAGAAAGCTTCCTGAAATCATCAGGTTATAACATTAAACATCAGTTTGATTAATTAGTGGTTAACTGACGATGAATAACACTGCTTCTATGCACGAAGACTGGGACCTCGAAATAAAACCGCAGGATAATGTGTTTAACCTGCATCTAAAAGATGTGTGGGACTACAGGGACCTGCTTTGGCTGCTGGTACGTCGGGATTTTGTTGCTTTTTATAAGCAAACCGTTTTCGGCCCTCTCTGGTTTTTTATACAGCCGATATTTACAACGGTTATATTCACCTTTGTCTTTGGAAATCTGGCTAAAATTGGCACCGATAATACTCCCGCCCCACTTTTCTACATGGCAGGAAGTGTTGCCTGGAATTATTTTGCAGATGGACTCACCAAAACATCTACTGTATTCAGGGACAATGTGAACATATTTGGGAAGGTATATTTCCCTCGTTTAATAATGCCACTAAGTATCGTGTTTTCAAACCTGATTAAATTTGGTGTGCAGTTTTTGCTGTTTCTGATCATGATAATCTATTATTATTTTAATGGGTTTAAAATTCATCCTAACTTATGTATTTTGCTATTTCCGGTCATTATTTTATTGATGGCTTTATTGGGACTGGGTTTAGGTTTAATCATTACAGCACTAACCACTAAGTATCGCGACCTTATATTCCTGGTTACTTTTGGGGTACAACTATTAATGTATGCGACACCTATAATTTACCCATTGTCGACAGCATTAAAAAAGTATCATGGTATTATTGCTTATAACCCACTAAGTGGTTTAATAGAAACTTTTAAGTATGGTTTTTTGGGAACCGGGGCTTTCTACCCAATGGTATTTGCTTATAGTGTGATAACAAGCATTGTTGTATTTTTTGTTGGAGTAGTAGTTTTTAATAGGGTTGAAAAAACTTTTGTTGACACAGTATAACCAGTTGGAACCATGAGCAATATTGCGATTAAAGCAGAAAATATAAGCAAAGCATATCAGCTGGGAGAATTTTCTACAGGTACATTAAGCCGAGATATCGAACGCCGGTGGGCACTGTTACGAGGGAAGGAAGATCCATTCTTAAAAATAGGGGAAGCTAATGATCGTACCAGTAAAGGCGAAAGTGACATTGTTTGGAGCTTAAGGGATATCAATTTCGAGATCAAACAAGGCGATGCGGTAGGCATTATTGGCCGTAATGGTGCTGGTAAAAGTACCTTGCTTAAAGTTTTAAGTAGGGTAACATCGCCTACTGCAGGTCAGATCAAAGTAAAGGGGCGCATAGCCAGCCTACTCGAAGTTGGTACAGGCTTCCACCCAGAATTAACGGGTCGCGAAAATATCTTTTTGAACGGGGCCATATTGGGTATGCGCAAGCATGAAATTAAAAAACATTTTGATAATATAGTTGATTTTGCCGGCGTTGAACGATATGTTGATACGCCTGTTAAGCGTTACTCATCAGGTATGTATGTAAGGCTTGCATTTGCCGTGGCCGCACACCTCGATTCGGAAATATTGGTTGTAGATGAAGTGTTGGCGGTTGGCGATGCGGAGTTTCAGAAAAAGTGCCTTGGTAAAATGAATGATGTGAGCAAAGGCGAAGGCCGTACCGTATTGTTTGTGAGCCATAGCATGCCATCGATAAAAAATTTGTGCAATAACGCTATATTGTTATCGCAAGGTTCGGTAATGAAGCAGGGCTCTACACAGGAAGTGGTGGATTTTTATAGTTCCAATTTTTACGAGTTCAATAAAGACTCATCGGTAAAAATTACCTCAACAAACAGGCCTTATAAAACTTCGCTCGACATGGAATACCTAAACGTTGCATTCCATGATCCGCAGGTCAACAACTACTATTCAACAAAAGATGAAATAGGCATTGTTGTCACCATAAGGTCCAAAATAAATCATCAAAATTTTAGGATATCCGTTGGTATCGTAGCGGTAGGCGAAACTCCGGTAGGCGTATTTTTTTCGCCCGAGAGCCTTTCCATAAAGGAGGGTGAAACCAAAGATATCATCATTAAAATAAAGGATCATCAATTAGCAAAAGGCCAGTATTATTTCAATTTTTCGGTAGGTATTGGGAACGAGATAGTAGGTATTACCGATTTTGATATCATTATGCAAACGTTGTTTTTAGAAATAGCATACAAAGACACCTCGCACGAAGATATGATAACCTTATGGGGTGCACAATGGGGCTGCATTAATTTTCAAAATACCGAAATTAAAGAATTATAAGTATGAAAGTTGTGTTACTTGCCGGCGGTTTAGGTACCCGTTTATCCGAAGAAACAACATTAAGGCCTAAACCGATGGTTGAGATTGGTGGTATGCCGATCTTATGGCATATTATGAAGATCTATTCGAGCCACGGCTTTAATGACTTTATAGTTTGTTTGGGTTATAAGGGATATCTGATTAAAGAGTACTTTGCAAACTACTTTTTGCACAAATCGGATGTTACGATCGATCTTACAGACAACTCAGTTAAAGTTCATGATTCGCAAGCCGAACCCTGGAAGATTACGCTGGTTGATACCGGTAATGAATCGATGACCGGTGGTCGGATAAAACGGATACAGCCGCATGTTGGTAACGAGCCTTTTATGCTTACTTACGGCGATGGGGTAAGCGACGTTGATATCACAAAGCTTGTCCAATTTCATAAAAGCCATGGTAAATACTGCACGGTTACTTCGGTACAGCCATCGGGCCGCTTTGGCGCTTTGGACATAGGCGCCGGTAACCAGGTGAATACTTTTTTAGAAAAACCTAAAGGCGATGGATCATGGATTAATGGTGGTTTTTTTGTATGCGAGCCCGCAGTATTTGATTACATAGAAGGCGACCATACTACCTGGGAGAAAGAGCCGATGGAAAATATAGCCAGGCAAGGGCAGATGTTTACTTATAAACACGAAGGTTTTTGGAAACCGATGGATACTTTAAGAGACAAGCAAGAACTTGAGGCAGAATGGCTGTCGGGTCATGCAAAATGGAAAATCTGGTAATTACATCATAAAACATGTTTAAGAATATCTATCAAGGTAAAAAAGTACTGGTAACCGGCCATACAGGTTTTAAAGGTTCGTGGTTAAGCCTGTGGTTAAAACTAATGGGCGCCGATGTTTACGGTATCTCTAACGAGGTTCCCACACAACCATCCTTGTTTGAAGTTGCCGATATAGAAGGGCAGATACACTCGTACATTGAAGATATAAGGAATTATGAAAAGATCAGGGAAATATTTGACGCTGTTGGCCCTGATTTTGTTTTTCACCTGGCAGCACAGCCCATTGTAAAAAAAGCCTTCGAAGACCCGGTTGATACTTTAACCACCAATATTATCGGCACGGCAAATATCCTTGAGGCTTTGCGTACGCTGAACAGGCCTTGTATAGCCGTTATGATCACCAGCGATAAATGCTATGATAATGTCGAGTGGGTATGGGGGTATAGGGAAACAGATCACTTAGGTGGCAAGGACCCTTATTCTGCATCAAAGGGCGGAGCTGAGCTGGTTATAAAAACATATTACCATACTTATTTTAAAAACGAAGGTAAAATAAAGATCACCTCGGTAAGGGCCGGTAATGTAATTGGCGGCGGCGATTGGGCCGCTAACCGTATTGTGCCCGATTGCTTCAGAGCATGGGCCAAGGGCGAAAAGGTTGTAATACGCAGCCCCTATGCTACCAGGCCCTGGCAGCATGTTTTAGAGCCCCTGAGCGGTTATTTACGGGCAGGACAATTATTAACCGAACCCGAAAAACGATCTATTAATGGCGAAGCCTACAACTTTGGCCCACCCACTGATCAAAACTATACAGTTATAGATCTGATAGGCGAGCTGGCTAATAAGTGGGATGCAAATAACTCAGATATTTTACAGGTTGAGCCATCAAATTTTCCGGAGTCGGGATTGCTTAAACTCAATATCGATAAAGCGCTATACGATCTTAACTGGGTGCCTACTCTTAATTTTTTTGAAACCGCAGCATTTACGAGCGATTGGTATAAGGTTTACTATACGGAAAAAGGGACCAATATGTCGGCCTTTACAACAAGCCAGATCAATAGTTATACCGACCTGGCAAAGCAAAAGAACATTGTATGGGCCAGGAAATAACAAAGGGCGTTTATTTTTACCCCTTGCCGCCTATTAAAACAACCGGCGGTAGTGTTTTACATATCATCAAGGGCCTTGATAACGAGTTCCCGGTGTTTGGCGAGTCCTATTTTTCAACAGCTAAACGTAACAGCCCTAAAGCTTGGAAAAAGCATAACGAAATGATTTGTAACCTATTTGTACCTTTTGGCGAGGTTAAGTTTGTTTTCTATAACGAACCGCTTGATGGCAGCGCTCAGATCAGCTTTACTGAATTTGTTCTTTCTGAAAAAAATTATGGCCGCTTAGTTATCCACCCGGGTATCTGGTTCGGGTTTTCAGGAATAGGTGAGCGTGAAGAAAGTATCATCCTTAATATGGCTAATATAAAACACGATCCTGCAGAGAGCTTGCGGTTAGAGCCGGATACAATTTCAATACCTTATACATGGATTTTTAGTGAGCAGGAATGAAAGTTTTAATAACAGGGGCATCGGGTATATTGGGTTCTTCGATCTTTAAGATTATGGACTCGGCAGGCCATGATGTAATAGGTTTTAATTCATCACAAATCAATATCAATAATTTTAATGATGTTCAGGAAAAAACACTTGCTTTTCAACCGGATATAATTATCCATTGTGCTGCCCTTACTGATGTAGAGCAAGCAGAAAAATCGCCCGAACTCTGTTACCAGGTAAACTATACAGGCACCCTTAATTTTGTTAATGCGGCAAAGCTTGCTAACGCCAAATTTATTTATATTTCGAGTACAGGTTGTTATGGTTCTCACAAAGAAATACCCTATGCCGAATATGATGATGTTATGCCACCTACAGTACATCACCGTTCCAAATTCGTGGGCGAGCGTGTTGTTGCCGAGAACCATCCGGAGCATTTAATAGTGCGCACAGGCTGGCTGTTCGGCGGCACAATAGCGCATAAAAAAAACTTTGTTTACAATCGCTACCTTGAGGCAAAATCCAATAGCAAAATAACCAGTGACCCTTTCCAGACGGGTACTCCAACGAGTGTTACCGAAGTAGCACAGCAGTTGTTGGTTTTGATCGAAAAAAAAGTATGCGGCACATACAACATAGTATCCGAGGGTAGTTGCACCCGGTATGAATATGTTGACTATATTGTTAAACAGTTTGGTTTGGATTGTGAAGTTGTTAAGGCAGAAAAACCTTATACCAGAATAGCACCGGTATCTAAAAATGAAGCGGCGGAAAATTTTAATCTGAAAGCAATGGGATTAAGCATAATGTCGCACTGGCAGCATAGCCTTTCACAATATATTAATGAACTAAAAAACTATGTATGATCCTGAATATACGATTTTAGGCGCCGGCTTAGCGGGCATAAGTACATCATACCATTTAGGACATGACCGGTGTGTTGTGTTCGAAAAAAAGCCTTATGCCGGCGGGCATGTTCGTACCTATCAAAAAAATGGTTTTACATGGGACGAGGGCCCACACGTGTCATTCACCAAAAGCAGCTATGTAAAAGATCTTTTTGCTGCCTCATTAGATCAGGAGTTTTTAGAATACAAAGTTTTTCCGACCAATTATTACCGGGGAAACTGGATACCGCACCCCGCACAATCACATCTTTATAAAATACCCGAACCATTGCGTACAGCGTGTTTCGACGATTTTATAAATACCCGTAAAGACACCTATCCGGATCAAAAACCAACTAATTATGCCGAATGGTTAAACCTTGCTTTCGGCGAAACATTCGCAGCTAATTTTCCAGCTGCATATACACGCAAATATTGGACGGTTGATCCCTCACAATTGACTACCGAATGGGTGGGTAACCGTGTTTTTTTCCCCGATGTTGAAACGGTAAAAAAGGGTTATGCAGGCGATCCTGATAACAATACCCACTATATCACTTCTGTGCGGTATCCTAAAACGGGCGGCTATAACCGCTACACCTCTTTAATGGAAAAAGGCATCAGGCTTTCACTTAATAAAGAAGTAAGCTGTATTGATCTCGAAAACAAGAATATCATGTTCAGCGACGGAGAAATACACGCTTATAAAAAGCTTGTTTCCACGCTTCCTCTTCCCGAATTTATTAAGCTTTGCAATGCGCCTGCTGATATTTTGGAAGCAGCATCAGCATTATGGTGTTCGCAATTGCTGATATTGAATTTCGAGGTAGCTCACCCCGCTACCCGTACCGAGCAGTGGTTATACATCTACGACGAAGAATTGTATTCTACCCGTATCAATTTTACCGAATTACTTTCACCTCAAAATGCCCCGGCAAATAAGTGCGGTATACAGGTTGAGGTATATTTTTCAAAATACAGACCTTTAGATCAAACAATCGAACAAATAACCAAAGCGGTATCAAATGAACTGTTAGAAATGAAACTTGTTAATAACATAGCCGATATTACCGACGTACAAACTCACTGGATACCTTATGCTAATGTTATATTTGACCTGAACCATCAAGCTGCGGCCGATAAGATTTTAAACTGGCTAAGCCTTTACGGTTTAAAACGCGAAGAGGATGACCTGCATCCAATGACGGATTGGGAACAAAAAGAAGAAACTGTTTTAGGTGATCTTGTTTTGGCAGGAAGGTTCGGGCAGTGGAAATACTATTGGACAGATGATTGTGTTTTGAGGGGGAAGTATATCAGTGATAATTTTTAGATAATGTATATTTGTTAAAGAATTAATTAATAATTTAAGATTATTGTAGTATTTTTATGCAAATATTATCTTAACGGCAATTAAATCCAACTTGCGTAGTAGATGATCGCGATGGATAAAGAAGTTTAACAGCTTCATTGTTTATCTATAAAGTATAAAAAATGGAAAAATTAAACGGTGATGTTACTGTACTTGTACCAACGAGGGATAGAAGTGATAAATATCTTCGTACTGCGCTCGAAAGTATAAAAAGACAAACTGCACTTAATTCCATCGAAAAGGTCATCGTTTCGGAGAATGGGTTTACCGAAACATCCAGATTAGTTTGCAACGATTTTCGCGAACTCAACATAACTTACATAAAGCAGCCTAAACCGCTGGAGTACATTGATCATATGTACTGGCTGATGGATCAGCCGACTACGAAATACGCCGCTATGCTACATGATGACGATTGGTGGTACCCTACGCATATTGAATCCGCACTAAAAGCATTGAGCGATGATGCGAATGCTGCCTATTTTTCGAATTTTGTGTTTGCAAAAAACGAAGTTATGAAAGGCGCCGTTTTTCATAATCCATCAATTATTGGCCATTTTGTTAAGGGCGAACCGGATATCAATAGCGTTTCACTGAACTTTTCCGATATAGCAGCCATCTGTTATTTGTTCACTCCGTTCCATATGTCGGCTATGGTAGCAAAAACGCCATTTTTAAAACATGCTAATAACGATGGTGTAAAACACTGCAAACCCTGGTACCTGGATAGGATTATCTACCCATTTCTGGCCCTGTACGGAAACATTATTTACAACCCACAGGTTTTATGCGGGATAAGGGACCATGATACCAATACGGCGAAAGAAATTGATAATAAAAAAAGATATGCAGAGCATGCCGAGGGTTCGGTAAAGATCGGTGCGCTTGCGGCAACCCGGCAGATTGATGTTATAAATATATGGAAAGGGATATATTCGTCTATACCAGGTTCCGACTGGCAAAGGATAGCTTCTGTTTTTCGGGATCATTTTGGGAACAACAACGATAATCTGTTTATCGGGTTACCGGATACGAAGAGGCCTGTGACAATGAAGTGTGTACTAAAACAGTTGCTTCCTTATGGACTGGTAAATAAGTTTGGGCGATAAATTTTAATACAGATCATTAAAAAATGAAGATAAAGGGGTTTAGGCAAATTGCCAGATCTGTAAAATACAAACTGAAGGAGCTTATTGTACAGCCACCTGACAATGATGCTGGCCTGAAAAAGCTGATCGCCGATGGGAACCTTGTTGTTGGAGAAGATTGCTTGTTAGATGGGTTAGAAATATATAATTACGAGTTTCAAAAAAATACACCGAACGTTACCATTGGGAATAGTTGCCATATTATGGGCCGCATAGCGCTAAATTCGCCAACAGCAAAAATTACTATTGGCGACCGTGTGTTTATCGGACCTGATACTACATTGTTTTGCAGGGAGTCAATTTCCATCGAAGATGACGTAATGATATCGTGGGGATGTACGATTATTGATACCAACGCCCATTCACTGAAGTCGGCCGAACGTAAAGACGATGTTATCGATTGGAAGAAGGGTTACCAATATAAAAACTGGGATGTGGCAAAATCTGCCCCTGTAAATATAAAGGCCAAGGCATGGATCGGGTTTAATTCAATAATTACAAAAGGAGTCACTATTGGCGAAGGAACAGTTGTAGGCTGCGGCAGCGTAGTTGCAGGATCGACCAAAAGCTATACAGTGGTAGGAGGTAACCCGGCTGCTTTTATAAAAGATACAGAATGAAGGTTTTAATTATCGGTTCAGAAGGTTTTATCGGCCATAATTGTGTTGTTTATTTCCAGCAACTGGGTTGGGAAATATATGGTTGCGATCTGGTTGATTATCCTCGGGGGGCGTATAATTACACCAAATTGTCGAGGCTGCAACCGTCATTTGATGAAGTGTTTTCAAAAACGATATATGATGTGTGCATCAATACTGCAGGTAACGGAAGCGTTCCGGTGTCGATAGAGCATCCATTAACCGATTTCGACGCCAATTGCACTGATGTTATCAGGATATTAGAACTTATACGCTTAAAAAATAAAGATTGCAAATACCTGCATCTTTCGAGTGCCGCAGTGTATGGTGACCCTCAAAAATTACCGATAACCGAAAATGACGAACCCCGCCCGATATCGCCATATGGCTTCCATAAGCAGGTATCAGAATTATTATGTAAAGAGTACCAGCAGCTATATAAAATCCCGATCGCCATTGTCAGGCCATTCTCTATTTATGGTCCCGGACTACGGAAACAGTTGTTTTGGGATCTGTATCAAAAATGTAAACCGCAACCATCCGAATTACTGCTTTGGGGTACAGGTAACGAAAGCCGGGATTTTATATACATAACCGATCTTATCGTAGCCTTGCATTTAATTCTGGAACGTTCGGCTATGAAAGGGCATATATATAACCTGGCCAATGGTACAGAAATAACCACCAGACAGGCGGCTCAGGCATTTCTTGATAGCTATGATGGATCGATATCACTGCATTTTAATGGTGAAAAACGAATTGGTGACCCGATAAACTGGAAAGCTGATATAACAGAGATTCAGAATTTAGGGTATTCAGCTAAAGTAAACCTGGACGCAGGAGTTTCGGAATATGTTAACTGGTTGAAAAGTGATAACCTGAATAAATGACCAATGAGCTCAGAAAAACCAGGATTAATTGCTTTTAGCCAACATGCCCTCGGCGGGGTCCAGTCGTTTTATTACAATTTGTTATCAAACGATCCGGAAGGCTTTTTTGAAAAATCCTGGATATTATTAGAGGGTAAAGGGCATCCGGGAGTTTTGCCGCCGGCCCCTTACAACCTTGATGAAATAATCGTTAAATACGACCCAGCCAACGGGAGTATTCATAACTCAACTATAATTGAGGCGTATATTTCAAATGACGCCGGAGTTGTTTTAGCAAACCACAAACCCGAACTGGATGCGCTCCAGTTATATCCAAAATCAAATAAAGTCGTTTTTTATTTGGTGCACGATGTGTTATACCTGGCGCTTGCGCGCGAGTACATCAACGTTATTGATGTACTCGTTACACACAATTATGGCCTGTACGAGGAATTGCTGGCGCTTTTCCCTTTTTTAAGCCACGCCACTTTTTTCCTACCATATGGCATAAACCTGGCAAAAGAGACAAGAATGCCGAAGCCGGCCGGTGTTTTAAAAATAGCTTTCGTTGGCAGATTATGTTATGAAAAAGGGATATACGACCTGATCAAAATAGACGACCTACTAAAGAGGCAAAATGTAAAAGTTGAGTGGACGATTATCGGTGACGGGCCGGAGAAGGAAAACTTTAGAGCGGATACCAGAAGGCGGAAAAACTTTACACATAAAACCCTTGGAACCACCGAACAAATATTTAATGAGTTAAAAACCTGCGACATTTATATCCTTCCGTCGGTTTTAGATGGCACCCCGGTAGCGCTGCTAGAATCAATGAGCGTAGGGCTGGTGCCATTGATATATCGATTTAACAATGGTATAAAAAAGGTAGTTACTGAAGATATAGGCTATGTAACAGAAATAAGGGATGTAGAGCAAATGGCTTCGATAATAAAAAAATTAGACGCCGATAGAGAGTTGCTGGAAGCTAAGAGTGCCAATGCTTTACGTTCGGCACGTGCAAACTTTGATGTAGCGGACAGGGCAAAAGATTATTACGACCTTTTTAAGAGATTTGCCGAATTTAAAAGAGAAAAATCATATCAGTTGGTAGATATGACCCCATTTATAGAGGTTTCACCCGAGCCATCGTTGATCCGGAAAATGAAATGGAAAATTAAGGATGGGTTAAAGTATATAAAAAGGAAAGCAGGCATATAGCCGTCAAAAAGTATCGCCTCAAAACAATTGTATAAAAAAATGAGCCTCGTTTCGATTATCATGCCTGCTTACAATGCCGAGAAGTATATGGAGGCATCGATAGCAAGTGTAATTGATCAAACTTACACCAATTGGGAACTCATTATTGTTAATGATGGCTCTGTTGATAATACCTTACCCATTGCCGAGCGATATACAGGTATCGACAAACGGATCAGGGTAGTTACACAGGTTAACAAGCGTTTGGCGGCGGCGCGTAATACAGGCATCCGGAATTCGGAAGGTGAGTGGATAACATTTCTTGATTCGGATGATATCTGGCATAAAGAAAAACTTGAAAAACAAATTTTAATAAGCAGGCAACAACCCGATATCAGTTTTATTTACACTGGTGGCTGGATATTTAATGAAAGTAATCTTGACGATTTGAAACCGTATCCGACGATATATGGAAAATATACATCGGTGCAAATGTATAATGCCATCTATAAATGTAACTATATACCGGTGCTTTCGGTGATGGTGCGGGCCGACATTATAAAAAAGGTGCAGTTTTCTGAAGATAAACTCTTTTTTTACGGATGTGAGGACTGGGATTGCTGGTTTAGGGTTGCTGCAACAGATGTGAATTTTTACGGTTTAGATGAACCGCTTTTTTATTACCGGAGGCATAGCAACAATATGTCGAACAAAGGGCTCGAGATGTATGTAGCGCAAACCACTTGTATGTTGAAGAATTTTAACGATACCCTGGACGATAAGGCTTCCATAAAGAAATATTTGAAAGATATCGTTGATCCGTTGGTGAGTAAATTGATAGTTGCGGGTAAAGCAAACGAAGCTGTACAATTATTGGATGGGATAGCGCGTATCAAGCACCGGATATCGTACAAATTCAGGGCGTTGCTTGTAAAAACTTTAGGTAAATTATCGCTGTACCCGGTTAGGGCTGTTGCAAAATTGGATAGCTTAATTAAGGCGTAAATGATATCGAAAATATTTTTTAAGCTTTACCAGAAGATCGGTCTCGTCAGGGATCGGATGAGCCTATTGTATTATAAGCACCTTTGGAAACAGCAGCTAAACTATCACCCCGGGTTTAAACTGGATAGCACATGCTCCATCGATATTATGTCGGGAAAAGCTAGGGTAGATTTTGCACAGGGCGTTACTTTCAGACGATATTGCAACATTCTTTGCAGCAACCAAGGCGTATTAACGATTGGCCGGGATGTGTTTTTTAATAATTATTGTTCGGTTAATTGCCTTGAAAGCATCACCATCGGTAACGATACCATCTTTGGTGAGGGTGTGAAGTTATACGATCATAACCACATGTTTAAGGATAAGCAGACCCTCATCAGGGAGCAAGGCATGAAATATGGCCCGATAAGTATCGGGAAAAATTGCTGGATTGGTAGTAACACCATCATATTGGCCAACGTAACCATAGGCGATAATGTGGTGATCGGCGCCAATAATCTTATTTATAAATCGGTGCCGGCGGGTACCGTTGTAAAAGCACAAATTCAAACAATTCAAGAGCATTATTAGTGAACAAGGTATCTCTCGTAACTTTTTCTACCCCCAACTTCAACTATGCCAAGAAGATGTTGGTTCGTTCGGCAAAGAAAGTCGGCTTTACCGATATCAATGCCTATACGCGTAAAGATTTCGAGAAGACCGATTTTTATGGACAATATAAAAACATAGCATCGTTGCCGCGCGGGGCCGGTTACTGGATATGGAAGCCCTACTATATTTTAGAGCACCTAAAAAAAGCCAACGATGGCGACTTTATTTTTTACTGCGACTCGGGAGTGTCTATCGTTGATGATATTGCACCATTGATTGAAATATGCGATAAACATACCGCAAATAAAGGCGTACTGGCATTTTTTAACTACCAGGGCGGAGCGTACATAGGCCCGGGCTTTGAGAAAACAGACGAGGTGATTTACCACGAGGCTTTAAAGAACAAATACTGGGCAAAACGCGATGTTTTTGTTTTGATGGGATTGGACAGTGCCGAATTTTGGGAATCACCACAGGTTGAAGGATGTTTTTTGATTTTGAAAAAAACAGAATTTTCGGTAAATTTCGTGGCCGAATGGTTAAAATACTGCTGTGACGAAAATATAGTTACAGATAAAGATAACATGCAGGGGAAGCCAAATTTCCCAAATTTCATCATGCACATCCATGATCAGGCTGTGTTATCATTACTTGCCGCTAAGCACAAATTGGAATTGTTTAGATGCCCTTCGCAATTTGGCAATCATAAAAAACTGCCGCAATACCGTGCAAAGGGCGAGTACACAATTTTCCCGTATACCAATCCCGAAAATAACTCAGAGTACGGTACGATCTTTAATCATCACCGTACCAAAAAGATGCCGTTCGTTAAGCAAACGATTTTTGATTTGAAGGTATTTGTGAAAAAACAATTTAATAAAATAGGTATAGACTACTAAAATTTAATTGATTTAACTATATGAAAAAGATGCTTGTTACCGGTTCGTCTGGTTTGGTTGGTTCAGAAGTATGCATGCATTTTGCAAATGATTACGAAATACATGGGGTTGATAATAATCAGCGAGCAGTTTTTTTCGGTCCACAGGGTGATACACGCTGGAACCAGCAACGATTAAGCAGCACCATCAAAAACTTTGCGCACCATGAGATCGATATCCGCGACAGGCAAGGTGTGCTGAACCTGATCAGGGAAGTACAACCCGATGTAATTGTACATACCGCGGCACAACCAAGCCATGACAGGGCCGCGGCTATCCCGTTTGACGATTTTGATACCAATGCTGTTGGCACGCTCAATATGCTTGAGGCAGCACGTCAGTATGCCATTACTGCGCCCTTTATTCACATGAGTACCAATAAGGTTTACGGTGATGCGCCAAACAAGATAAAATTAAAGGAGCTTGAAACACGATGGGATTATGACGATACGGCATATGAGCACGGTATAGCCGAAACGTTTACCATTGATCAGTCAAAACACTCGTTGTTTGGCGCTTCAAAAGTAGCCAGCGATGTTATGGTACAAGAGTATGGCCGCTACTTTAACATGTATACCTGCTGCCTGCGCGGCGGTTGTTTAACCGGTCCCAACCATAGCGGTGTTGAGTTACATGGCTTTTTAAGTTACCTGGTAAAGTGTAATCTGGAAGGAAAAAAATATTCGGTATTTGGTTATAAAGGCAAGCAGGTACGCGATAATATTCACTCGCACGATATTGCCCGCTTTATGGAAGAGTTTATCAAAGCCCCTCGTAGCGGCGAAGTTTATAATCTGGGTGGCGGTAAAGATAACACCTGCTCGATATTAGAAGCATTTGCTATTACTGAAAAATTCAGCGGCAAAAAACAGGTTTATGAGTACGTAGATAAAAATCGCGAAGGCGATCATATTTGCTATTATAGTGATTTGCGTAAAATGAAAGAGCACTACCCGGAGTGGGACATTACCATCAGTTTGGAAGAAACGATCAGACAGATCGTTGAAGCCTGGAAAATACGAATGGTTTAATCAGTATAGTTTAAAAAATGCCTGACGTTATTGACACCATGTTTTTAGAAAAGCAATACAAAAAGAGAAGCCGATGAAAAACCAGATACCCAGTTTAGGCGGACTACGGGCATTAAGCATCTTGTTTGTATTTTGCGGCCATTTATATGGTAACGGACACATAAAAAATCCGGCTTTGGGTTACATTGGCTTTGTAACCGACCCGGCGCTGGCCGTAAATATCTTTTTTGTAATAAGCGGTTTTTTGATCGCAAGTTTGCTGTTAAAAGAGGAAGAACGGTTTGGCGATGTATCGCTAAAAAACTTTTACTTGCGAAGAGTGATCAGGATATTCCCGGCGTATTACTTTTTGGTAGCCGTTTATTTAGTGCTGGAGTTTGGTTTTCACCTGTTTACACTACCCTCGTGGTCATGGATAACTACCTTAACTTTTACAAAATATCTTTCGCCAATTTTTGACTGGATAACGGCGCATTTTTGGTCGTTATCTGTGGAAGTACATTTTTATCTGCTGTTCCCTTTTATATTTAAGTACTTTAAAAAATATAGGAACCAGAGCCTGATCTTTGCGGTGTTTTTGGTTTGTGCGGTGCGGCTCCTTATTTTTTTAAGTGTGTTTGACAGTCATATCAACAACTTCGCTAAGCGTGATGTAACGATGTTTCAGCGCGGCGATGGTATCGCTATCGGCTGCCTGGTGGCATTAAACTACTACAAAGTTTTGGCCATGGCACAATGGTTAAAAAAGTGGCTGCGATACCCGGTAGTGATATCTTTTTTACTGATCTATCTTTACAGATGTTACTTTTATAATTTTCATCTTCACCTAGGGTCGCTGTATAATTTTTTTGGCATCGGGGTAACATCAACTTTTGCAAATGTTGGTATAGCCGTTATACTGGTTTGCGCTATCGAGTTTAGCGGCACCATATTTTATAAGCTGTTAAATTTGAGGTTTATGGAATACATCGGAAAACTATCCTACAGCCTTTATTTATGGCAGCAATTGTTTATCGCCGAAAAACCGGTTTACATTGTGCAGCGGCTACCATATAATGTTTTTTATGTTTTTGGGGCAGCGCTTGAGTCGTACTACCTTGTTGAAAGGCCCTTTTTAAATCTAAGATCGAAATATAACCGGCAGCCAAAATTGGCAATGAGTAATTAATGTTTATCGGAATTAGCATATAAAACAATAACTATGAGTTTTTTTAAGGGATTTATGAAGACCTTTTTTTCGGATATAAAAGAGCTTCCCCCTGTATTAATGCAGAAGTATATTCCATCCTTAGATGGCCTGCGGGCTTTTTCAGTTATTTTGGTCATTGTTAGTCATTCTGTGTTAAACAGGCCGAGCTCCTTTATTTGCAGATTAAGTTTAGGCGGATTTGGGGTTACGATTTTCTTTATAATAAGCGGATTTTTAATCACAACCTTGTTGATAAAAGAGAAAATGGCAAAAGGGCGAATCTCTTTAAAGGATTTTTACATACGGAGGGCGTTTAGAATATTGCCCGTTGTTTATTTGTACCTGGCGGTATTACTAATACTTAATAAAGTGTTTGTTTTAAATCTGCCACCGGGGAGTTTTTTAAGGCCGGCTTTTTTTGTTGAGAACTTTGGCGATCATAGCACTTTTGGAATTACGGGCCATTTTTGGAGCTTAAGCATCTAGGAACAGTTTTATCTCATATTCCCGTTCATTTTAACCACCGGATTTGTAAGATATTCGCGAACCGTTGTTTTAGCACTACTTTTGGGGCCTATTTTCACCTTTGCTTATTTTCATTTCAGGCCGGGTTTGGTGAATGACATATTTTCGGCCCTTTATCATGTAATATCGGGCGCGGCGGTTATCCTGATAGGCAGCATTTGTGCTATTTTGGTATGCAAATATCCCAATCTGTTTGTATTTAAACAGAAATACGTTGGGCTGATACAACTACTGCTGACAGGGATCGCTTACTATTTCTTCAGGCAATCATATGTTGTACAAATTAACGCTGTGCTGTGTGCCATACCCTGCGCTATACTGGTTGTTTCAACAGTATGTAACACGCGTGGTATCACATTTAAGGTTTTAAACTACAAACCCATTATGTATGTAGGTACCTTATCTTACAGCTTGTACGTGTGGCAACAAATGTTTACATGCCATCAGCCCTGGGCAAATTCGTTTCAGTATGGTGAATCACTTATTTTTAATTTGCCTTTATTGGCTATCGCCGGAATGATATCTTATCATTTATACGAGAGGTTTTTCCTGAAGATGAAACACCAGTTTAGCAGGCTTCCTTAATCAAACGAAGATTTTAAAAGCATAGAACAGGTCGTCATTATGATCGACGAAAGGTACACTTAAGCAATTAAAGGTTAATTAAAGTTAAAGACTACAAATTAGGTTAATAAAAAATGAATATTCTTATTACAGGTGCGGCCGGATTTGTAGGCTACCAAATGGCCAAATACTTCAAAGAGCATTATATAAATGCCACCGTGATGGGGATTGATAACTTGTCGCGCCGGGGTAGCGAGTACAACGTGCCATTATTGAAAGAACTGGGCTGCACCTTTTTCCATGGCGACATACGGAACAAGGAGGATGTTGACGATCTGCCCAAAGCAGACTGGATAATTGATTGCGCGGCAAATCCATCTGTATTAGCCGGTTTGCAAGGCGGTAGTTTCGGCCTGGTGAACAACAACCTGATAGGCACCATTTACCTGCTCGAAAAATGTAAAAGAGATAACGCGGGTTTTATTATGCTGAGCACCAGCAGGGTGTATAGCATCGAAGAGCTAAACCGTATACCACTTACCGAAACCGAAGATAGTTTTGTAATACAGCAAAACGCGCAATATCCACAGGGTTTTTCGGCTTTAGGGGTAGGGGAAGGTTTCAGCACATCAGCGCCTATCTCATTATATGGCTCAACTAAGCTGGCATCAGAAGTATTGGCTTTGGAGTACCATTATACCTTCGGCTTCCCGGTATGGATTGACCGTTGCGGTGTAATTGCCGGCCCGGGCCAGTTCGGTAAAATTGATCAAGGGATATTTTCATTCTGGATCTATCAGTATTTGCTCGAAAGGCCGTTGTCATACATTGGCTTTGGCGGCAAGGGCAAACAGGCGCGAGATTTTTTCCATCCGCGCGATCTGTTCAGCATGATACAGATGCAGGTTGACGATCCGGGTAAAAAAGTAAACCGGTTGGTTAACCTGGGCGGCGGTGTGGAGAATACCTATAGCCTTGCCCAATTGGATACTTATTGCAAACGCCGTTTTGGTAGTGATAAAGTAATCAACAGCATTACCGAGAACCGCAGTTTTGACATTCCCTTGTATGTTACCGATTATTCGTTAGCTACCAAGCAGTGGGGCTGGAGGCCGCAATTGAAAGCGGAGGCTATACTTGACGAAATAGCAGGGTACGCGCAAAAGAACTTTGAACTGATTAAGAAGCTTTGATATAGACATCGCAAACACACACACACATGAGTAATTCTCCGCTAAAAATAGTTTATATAACTGGCGACTGTTCCACATTGGGTACTTATTTCAGGTGGCACAATGTGGCTATGGGCCTGGTAAATATGGGGCACAGCGTGCATGTTTACAGCGTTGATAATAACGATGCCCCTGTTGCAAGGGAAGAGAACCGTGACGGCGTGATCTATCATATTACAAAAAGCGCGAAAGGCAAATCGCTTTTTGGCGCTATTAACCACCCGGTAGCTGCTTTTAACCGCATATTTCAGCACTATCCCGAATGTGATATCGTGCACGTATTCCAGCCGTTTTTATCGGTTTACATGCCCTGGAAATTCAACGCGAGGAAGAAAGCCAGCGTCAGCTTTTTCGATTGGGATGATTTGTGGGTTGATGCAGAACGTGATAAAGAAAAGAAAAACTTTAAAGGCGCCTGGGACTATAGGATAAAAGGATATTTTGAACGCCACATACCGGCCATCAGCAAACATATGACAGTTTGCAGCAAGCTGCTTAAAACACTGGCTGTTGAGCGCGGCGCTAAACAGGTGGATATTTTTCCCAATGGTTTTTGGGAGTATGAGGTGCCTGAAAAAAAAGTAGCGAGGGAAAAGCTGGGCTTGCAAAAAGACGCGGTGTACGTAGGCTTTATGGGCCGTACCGGCTTTGAATTACATTGGGCCTTTAAAGCTTTTGAGGAATGTTTAAAGCAGGGCGCCAATATTCGTTTTGCGTTATGTGGGCCGGGCGCTGATATTATGGATGGACTATCAGACCCGGTAAAGAACAACCTGGATTATCTGGGTAGCCTTACGCCGGCGGATACCCGGTATTTTGCCGCTGCGATAGACCTTGGGCTGTTACCCTTAATGAAGACTGACTTTAACGAAAGCCGTTTCCCGATAAAGTTTGCCGAGTACCTGGCTGCCAATTTACCGGTACTATGTTCGGAAGTGGGTGAGGTTAACGAGTATGGCAAAAAATACTCATGGGTTATTAAAGCCGGTGTTAATGAAGAGGATTGGATAAAGCATTTTGTTGAAACGGTGCAACAACTTACCGGGGGTAAACTGTTGCCGGTAAACCGTGATGTGGTGTTGAATGATCTGTCATGGCAAGGGATATCGCGGCAAGTTGAAAAAATATACCTGGAGGCTTTAAACAAATGAGGAAAAAGATCAAATACCAGGGCGGCATAACCAAAGCGCTGTGCCAGCGTAAGGCTGATAAAAACAAACGGGCGTTTAGTAAGAACATTGACAGTATCGATGTTACGGCAATAGCCGCCCCCAAAAGTGTCGGTTTCGAAATCATCAGCTTCTCCGGTGCATCGAGTTTTGAAGACCAGGTGCTGTCTATCCTTTCATTTATAGCATATGCAGGTACACCTGTAAAATGGACAATATACTCGGATAAATCATATACCCAGGAGCAAAAGCAGGTGTTTAAAAATAAATTCCCCTTTGCTGCCGTTGCCGATTGGGACGAGGGTAAATACATCAGGGAAAACCAACTGCTTGCAGATTATCTGAAAGAATGCCATCTGGCAAAAAAATTGAACGTTATTTTGAGCCACCCGTACAACAGGCAAACCATTTATATTGACTCGGACATCCTGTTTTATAAAAATTTCCCTGCCTACCTGGATGGCGGTTTATTAGATAAAGGCTTATGGTATGCACCCGATACGATGTGGGGGCCTAATGCGGCACATTATTTTGATAAAAGGCCGACATCGATATATCCTTTAAATTCGGGTTTTTTGATCCTGGATCAATCATTTAATAAAGCCGATGTATTTGAGTACCTGGAGAGCCTAAAGGGTAAATACCATTATTTCTCGGAGCAATCGTCATTTGAGTACGCATTCAGGAAACAGGGTGCTGACGTGCTCGACCCACGGCAATTTATCATTGACTCAGGCGATCAGTTTGATTTCGCTACAAAATATAGGCCCGATGAGATTGCTATGAGGCATTATACAGGCCCGGTAAGGCATAAAATATGGCAGAACGGATGGAAGTGGCACTTAAAAGCTAAATAACGATGTCGATAAGAAAGAAAATACTATCGAACAATTACCATTTCGGATACCCGAATGCATTACACTTGCCCTTGTTCGGTGAGATGATACGGGCCGTACCTGTTTTATCGGGCCTGAAGCTAATGGTAATGCCGGATTTTTTAATGCAATATTTAATTAGGTATAACAAAATAATATGAAACTTGAGAAAATTGTTTCGTTAGCGAATAAGAACAGTGAGGTGCGCTTTTTAGCCATGGTGAGATCGTTACGCGCTGTTGGCTGTAACTTACCAGTTTGGGTTATTCCTTATGATAATAATAAGTTTGATTTGCCCGAAAATTGCATTTGGTGGGAAATGTCCGAGGTAATATCATATCTCGAAGCAGCCGGCGCGCACAAAATGATGCGCAAGTATCAATGTTTACTTACTACAAACTATCAGTATGTCGACTCTGATATCGTATTTCTGCGTAATCCCGAAAATGTGTTGGCTAATGTTACGGGCTTTATAACATCATGCGGCCACTGGCTGCATCCGGAGCATACTTACGTAGCCGATACTATGGCACTTTACCAAGAAAAAAGCACAACCTGGCAAAAGAGTGTATTTAACGCCGGGCAATATGCCTGCGATGTACAATTGCATGATTTTGACACGCTAAAAAATATAATAGAAAGCACGCTATCCAATAAAGAAATATGTCTGAACTCAAGAACGTATGATCAGGTGGCGTTAAACCTGTTGATCCATTTATCCGGCATCCAGGTTACTAATCTTACACAAACACCTCATGATATGGAGTCGACCTGGGCAGGAAGTTATATTGATGCCGATTACACACGTTATTGGCGGGATGAAAATAAAAAACCATATATTATTCACTGGGCAGGATGTAGAATGGATATCGGCAGGCCGATTGACCGGCTATTTACCGATTATCTCACACCCAGCGAAATGGTGGTATGGGAAGCCCAGCTTGAAGAAAAACGCAAAATGAATAAGAAAAAGCAGTTGCGCGGAAGTCTGTCTAAGTTAAAAAAGGTTATAAAGGGTTTTAAAAAATAAGCCTAACAGGTTTCCATAAATTGCATTTTAAGCTGTAAGCAAACAATCATAGTATCAATACAAAACGAAAGGTAGTTAAATGGGTAATAACAAGTCAAACGTTTTTATCATCTGTACCGGCCTGGGGCATATAAACAGAGGGTATGAAACATTCACTATGGAGTGTTTTAATGCGCTTAAAACTTCTCCGGACTTTGAGTTGTTTTTATTGAAGGGCGCCGGGCGTTCGTATGAGAAGGAATTTACGATACTTTGTGCCAAACGTAATACAAAGCTCGCACGGTTTTTGGCTAAAATTATCCGTAAGGGAACATACTGGATAGAGCAGTTCACATTTTTAATCGGTATGCTGCCTTATTTAATTAAATATAAGCCCAAAGTAATATACTACAGCGATTTTATATTAGGCACCTTTTTGTTCCATTTACGAAGTTTTTTTAAATTTAAATATAAGCTACTATTCTCAAATGGCGCACCTAACGGGCCTCCGTATAAAACCGAAGATCATATACAGCAATTGTTGACCATTTATGCAAAAGAAGCCATAGAAAAAGGCACACCGCCCGATAAACAAACATTGCTGCCGTATGGGTTTGATATAAATATCAATGAACGCTTGCTGGCAACTAAAGGAAAAGATACCATAAGAGAAGCGTTAGGCTTTGCTCCCGAACAAAAAATTATACTTTCTGTAGGTGCGATAAATAAACACCACAAACGGATGGATTACTTAATTAATGAAGTTGCCAAGTTACCGGCCAATTATTTTTTAGTGATATTGGGTCAGTTTGAAGATGAAACAGAAGAGCTATTAAATTTGGCAGCGGGTAAATTAAATGGCAGGCATCTGATTACAAGTATACCTTCCGAAGAAGTAAAAAATTATTACATCGCTTCAGACTTTTTTGTGCTGGCCTCTTTAAAAGAAGGCTTCGGCCGGGTTTTGATTGAAGCTTTAAGCTATGGGTTGCCGTGTATTGTTAATAACCATGCGAATGCAATTGGTGTGTTAGGCGAATATGGCGAATTTATTGATATGGAAGGCGAAGGAGTACTCGCGACGACATTATTAAGCGAGAAAAGCAGTTTCAGTAAAGAGCAACGTATTGAGGCGAGTTATAATCTGTATTCCTGGGATCGTTTGAAAGAAAAATACGCGGCTATGATTACCAAACTTATCGATTAGAGCTTATGTTGATATCTGTTATTATCCCTACCTGCAACCGCAATGACCTGTTAAGCAAATGCCTTGATTTTCTTTCGTCTGTTAATCAAAGCGTTACAGATAGCTATGAGGTTATTGTTACTGACGACAGCAAGGACAACCAGGCTAGAACATTGGTTGAAGAAAGATATAATTGGGCTAAGTGGATCTCTGGTCCTAAAAAAGGCCCGGCAGCTAACAGAAACAATGGCGCTGCATATGCCGGTGGTGAGTGGCTCGTATTTATTGATGATGATGTTTTGCCTGACAGGAATGTTTTGCAGCAATATCAAACAGCGATACAACAACAACCGGACAGCCTGGCTTTTGAAGGTTCAATAATTCCGGATGATTGGGGTTTAATGAAAAAAGAGATGGCCGAATGCCCTATTAATACAGAGGGTAACTGTTTTTGGAGCGCCAATGTTTGCATTAATAAAGGGTTGTTCGAAAGGATAGGTGGTTTTGACGAGAGCTACTTAATTGCAGCTCAGGAAGACCAGGACATATTTGAAAAACTTAAAAAGGTTACAAAAATACCCTTTTTGCAAAACTGCGTTGTTATCCACCCGGTTAGGTTCAGATCATTTGACAACAGGTTAAAAAAAATAAGGATCGAATTTGCAAACTGGATTTATTATACTAAGAAGCATAGTAACCGAAACATTAAAAACAATTTGTGGCAATGTGTTACAGATTATATCAGAATTGCCGTAAAGGACTTGTTAAAGTTGCGGTTCAGACTATTTGTGTTGGATATCATTAAATCCTTTTATTCTTTGTATTTATTTTTTACCTATAGAAACAACTCATCACAGGCATGAAAAAGAAAGTAGGATTCTATTTTGATGCATCGCATTTAAAAGATTTTTCAATTGAAAAGTTTGAGAAAGGCTTAATTGGTATCAGCGGCACAGATTCATCTTTTATCAGAGTTGTGATCGGCTTATCTAAAAGGGCCGATTTTGACATATATTTTTTTGGAAAAGAGATCGGAGAGTTTCCGGATACAAATTTCAATAGCGTAAACAGCTTTTCGCACGCCATAGAATTAGCAAAAGAAAAACAGATCGACATATTTATTTTTAATTTAAAGATCAATAATGAACTCGATGACATACTTGCCTTAGCACAAAAAATTGAATTGAATTTAGTTGTTTGGGCTCAAAACCCTATTCCAACACCAACACTCGATCGGTTAAATGCAAATACGGCGGTACTCAAAATAGTTTTTGTTGAAGACTATGATCTGAGCCATATCCGACATAAAAAAGGATTTTACAAAGGGGTTGTGATACCTAACGGAATAGAGAAAGAAGTTTATGTGAGAGGCGAGATCAAGATACCGGATAATTTAAATGTATTTTATCTCGGATCTTTAACTCCATCAAAAGGTTTCCATCACATTGCAAAAGCCTGGCCGAAAATTCTGAAAAAGGTTCCAAATGCGAAGCTCTTTATAATTGGAAGCGGAAAATTATATAACAACCATGCGAACCTTGGCCCATTGGGGATAGCCAACGAAGAGTACGAGCGCGAACTTATGCCATTTATTGGCAAGAATAAGCAAGAATTAAAAAAAAACAATGTTGAGTGTTTAGGCCTTTTGAACAGGAACGAGGTCATTGATCTGATATACAACAGCAAAGTAGGGTGTATGAACGCCAATACATTCGGATCATTGGAGAGTTGTAGCGTGACCTCATTAGAAGTTCAGTTGTGTGGGGTTCCAATTATAGCCGGAAAGGCGGGCGGAAATTTGAATACCATCATTAACAATAAAACAGGTATTTTGATAAAGGACCAGGAGAACGAACTGCCTGAAGCCATCATAAGGCTGTTGACAAATGACCAATTAAATCTGGAAATGAGAAAAGCAGCCAGAGAATATATTTTACGAAAATATGAATTAAGAATTGTTATAGATGAATGGGTGGCTTTTTTAAATAAACTAATGCAGGGGCAACCTTTCCCTATATTACCGGTTACACCAGAATTGGCAAGCAATAAATTATATGCTAAAGAATTTATAAGGTTGGTCAATAAAGTTTTAGGGAAATGAGCAAAGGTTGTTGTATTATCTTTAAAACAATGGTTATAGAATACATACCGGGCACAATTTACAGCATATAAGATCCGAATAAGTATGACTAGGGATATTGACGGGCATCATGATCGCACACGTAACAACATTATGTTTTTATGTAAAGAAAGTGAACTGACCAGGGAAAGGCAAGGGTATTATAAAGCCTTTACCGATCTGGGCATCAATGTAATATGTTCGGGTAATATAACTTCGATAGCGGAGGTTGACCTGACTCATACTTTACTGATATTGCAACCGGATATTGCAGATGTTCTTCCATTTGATATTTTTAAAAGTACGGTGCCAACAGCTTGTTTTCAGATTGATACCAATAACGGGCTTTTGAAAAGGGCAAAAAGCTCGGCCCTGTTTGACGTTGCATTTGTTTTCCACCCCGGTTATGAAAGCTATTTTAAACAACATGGCCAGCCTGATACCTATCTGCTGCCTCACGCTATAGAGAGGGACCTATTTCAGTTGGTTAGTGTGGCAGATAGACAGTTCCAGGTAGGATGGGTTGGCAGAACAGATGGAAATAACTATTCCATCAGGAGAAGAATACTGCCTTTGTTGCAACAAAACTTCATTATAAATGATCCATTTAAGCAGTATTCGCAAAGAGAGTTAATAGATATCTATAGCCAGAGCAAGGTAGTTGTAAATATTTCGAAGGATGATTATTTAAAAGACGCGAACATCAGATGTTTTGAAGCCATGGCAAGCGGAGCATTGCTTTTAACGTTTATGCCAAGCGAACTTACAAGTTTTGGATTTGTTGAGGGGGAGCATTTCATCGGATTTGAAAATGAATTTGAACTGATTGAAAAAATTAAATATTACGTCGGCAGGGAAGAGGAAAGAAACCATATTGCTCAAAGTGCGCAATTTATGGTACTTGCAAATCACACTTATCATAACCGAGCCGAATCGATATTGAAGTACCTGCGCGACAAAGAATTTAGAAACAAACAAATAGATGAGCAATTGCAATATGGCTTAATGGTATATTTTTTTGTATTCAAAAGGAGCTTTTTAAAGGCTTTAATAGCATTTCGTAAGATAAGGCTAATGTCTGGATACAAAATACAGGCTTCTATATATTTGCTTAAGCTTTTTGTTTCCAAAAAGATACGTAAAGAGAGTTTTGTTTAATAGCGGCTATATGCTGGTAATATTCACTTTATATAGTAAAAAATCCTGATGGGTAGCAACATAATTATTCATGTATCTGAAGTTAACGTATCGCCCAATAGCGGCATGGGGCGCGTTGAGTACTATTGGAAGCAGGCATTTGAAAAAGCAGGGTTTGATTTTGTACATATAGGCCCTGATGAGGTTGGCCCGCTAAAGCACCCGGCCCTGTTTCCATTTAAAGCCTATCAATATTATCGTAAACTTAAGATTACCCCCCTGGCATTTATAGTACATGAGCCCGCCGGAGGATTTTTCGTGAAGCGGGGCATCCCCTGTTTAATCGAAAGCCATGGTGTTGAGCGCAGGTATTGGGATGCGCAGTTGGACGGTTCGGTGCCGCCGGCTACAAATAAACCTATCTCGCTTAAAACAAAACTGCTGCTGCCGCTATGGCGGTTTTACGGTTGCGATAAAGGACTGAAATATGCCGATAAGTTACTCCTGATTAACAGTGAGGATAAGGCGTATGTTAAAAAAAGATATTTACGTGATGAGGAAGATATATTTATATTTAAAAATGGTGCAACAGCCGTACCCGAATCCAGCCCAAATAATGACCGTGACAGTACTTTTACGATTTTATTTAATGGAAATTGGCTCGATCGAAAAGGCATCAATGTGTTAATTGCGTCGGCAAAGGCACTGTTAGAGAGCGGAGTAACTAATGTTCATTATCTGCTCATCGGCACCGGTAAGGATGCTGAAACAGTTTTGAGTGATTGGCCAGCAAAACTGAGGCCCTTTGTAAAAGTTATCAATCGCTTTAACGCGAAAGATGAATCTGATTTTTTATCAACTGCTTCATTATTTGTATTACCAAGTTATTTTGAAGGGCAGCCATTGAGTTTATTACAGGCCATGGCTGCCGGTAAGTGTTGCATAACCACAAATTGTTGTGGACAAAAGGACATAATAGATAACGGTGACACAGGTTTGCTTTTTGAACCTGGGGATCACAAAGAGCTCGCAGCACTAATCGGTAAATGTTACCACGACAGGGCGTTGCTGAAAAACATTGGAGCCAATGCCAGGGAATATACGAAGAATATAACCTGGGATAAGGTTTCGGGACAGGTGGCCGAATTTGTTTTAGCAAGTGTTAAAAAATAAGGCGGCAGTATGTACAAAATCTTACACAAACAGCATGAATAAATCAACCTCGTTATATTTAGATTTTCTTCGTGTTATCGCCGCATTTGGGGTGTTGCTGGTGCATGCCAGCCTTCCTTGGTTCTCTAACGACCTATTTTTGCGGACAGAGTTGGGACACAGGTTGGTTATGGTGTTTTTTGTACTTTCGGGGTATTTGATAGCATTCACTGTGGACAAAAAGAATAAGGATGGTCAAACTTACTTGGTTGATAGATTCTCACGCCTGTATTCGGTAGTGTTGCCTGCGCTTATATTCACCTATGCAGCTGATTTTATTGGCAAGCAGATCGATCCGGTTTTTTATAGCCAAATGACCTATGGTGGTCACCAGGCTTTGAAATTCTTAACTAACCTTACCTACCTGCAACAGATTTGGACATTGTGTGCAACGCCTTCTACCAATGGGCCATTCTGGTCAATATCCTACGAGTTCTGGTATTATATGGTATTTTGGGTATTGTGCTATTTTAAAGGATACAAAAGGGCGGCAGGAGTATTGCTCGTGGCTCTGATCATCGGGCCTAAAATACTGGTATTGCTGCCCGTATGGCTTTTGGGTGTATTAACGTATAAAGCCTCCGGCCGATTGACCATCAACTCTAAACTGGCGGGCATAATATTCTTTATTACATTGGCGGTGATACTTTGGTTAACCTCGTTTAAGGATGTGGCGTTTCTACAGCAAAGATTTCCGTATGGCAAGGCCCCTTTGTACTTTTCGTCGCAGTTTTTGTTCGATTGGGTTTACGGCATTTGCATAGCGCTTAATATTTATAGTTTTACGAATACATCGTTACTGGATAAGGCGCCGGTAGTTATTGAGAAAGCGATCAGGCATCTTTCCTCCATAACGTTTTCGCTTTATCTGTTTCATATACCTATTTTGTGCCTGGTATCGCGCATCGTACCATATAACAAAGCAAGCTACTTGCAAGTCACCCTCGTTCTTATTGGGGTAATAGTGCTGGTGAATATGCTTTCGGCAATTACAGAAAAGCAACGCAGGCATTTTAAAAAATTTTTCGAATTGCTATTTAACAAGTTCAATTATCTATCAGTACGGTAATGCAAAACAGTTTAAATATACTCTTGTATTCGTACCTGTTCTACCCTTCGGTAGGAGGGATAGAAAGCGAGTCGCGGTCACTTGCGGAGGGACTCAGCGAACAGGGGCACTGGTGCAAAGTAGTTACGGCCTCTCCATCGGCCGAAGCTGATGATTTTGAATATGAGATATACCGTAACCCCGATCGTAAAAAACAAAAAGACCTGGTGAAATGGGCCGATATTATTGTTTATAATGGTGTGGGCTTAGGCCTGCAGCCCTGGCCGGTTGTTTACCGTAAACCTTTTGTTTGGATACACCAGGGCTACCAGATCAGTTGTATCGACGGGTTGGGATGGGTTGAAGGGGAGGCCGCGCCTATGACGCCCTGGCCATCCATCAGCTATCATTATAAGCGATACGGGCTTGCGCATGCTTTTAAGGGAGCGTTAACGGTATTCACCAAATTATTTTTTGCCAAATATCTGGTTACCCGTAATGTGGCCTGTACCGATTGGGTATTATCGCGTATGCCGCCGCTTAAGGATAAGTTGCGGATTTATAGCCCTTATCCTATCGAAAAGTTTGAGAAACCGTCGGCTGATATAGCTATAAAATACGATTTAGTTTTTGTTGGGCGGCTGGTGAGCGAGAAAGGCGTATTTACACTGGTGAACGCCTTTGCCAAGTTGGTCAAGGTATTTAATGCAGATCTGACCTTGTTAATCATAGGCGATGGTAACTGGCGCGGCAAGATTGAAGATCTGATCGCAGTCAATAACCTGCAGCATAACATAACTATGGCCGGGCGAAAGACAGGGCAGGAACTGACAGATATGATACACTCCTGTAGAGTAGCGGTAGTTCCATCAGAGTGGGAGGAACCGATGGGAGGGGTTGCACTCGAGTTGATGTCGGCCGGGAGGAATATCATCGTTTCACGTAACACCGGCATGGCCGAGTGCGTGGGGAAAGGCGGCTTAACTTTTATGAACGGGGATGTTGAAGAGCTTGCCGATACGATCAAATTATTATTAAGTGACAGGGAAATGCAGGAACACCAAAAAGCCGAAGCCAAAAAACAACTGGAGAATTTCCAGCTTCAGAAAAGGGTTGAAGAACATGTGGAATTGTTTAGAAAGCTGATAAAAAAGTGAGAATATTGTTTATATGCAGTTCGCAGGAAGAGGGGAAAGACGGCGTAGGCGACTATGTCCGCAGGCTTGCGGGCGAACTGGTGAGGGAGCACCAGGAAGTGACTATTATTGGGCTGTTTGACAAGTTTACTGATGTACAGCGTAATTACGTTGCTGATGTGGATGGGGTATCGGTACCGACGCATCGCTTGCCCGCGAAAAATGGCGTTGACAACAATCTTGATATAGCAAAGCAAATCGCCGGGGAGTTTAAGCCCGATTGGATCAGTTTACACTTCGTACCCTATTCTTACCATCAAAAAGGTTTGCCATTAGGGTTAGGCAAAAAACTTAAAAAGGTTTGTACTACCTACAAATGGCAGATCATGATCCATGAATTATGGATAGGGCGTGAAGAAGGGAGCGGCCTTATGCGATTAATTATCTCAAAAGTGCAAAAAGCCTTAGTCAGGAGTATGTTGCGTACCCTGTCACCACAGGTGATCCATACCCATTTACCCGTTTTTTATAGTAAGCTTAAAGCATTAGGGTTTGAGGCTAAACCCTTACCTTTGTTTTCGAACATCGAAAAAGTTGAAGCCGCAGTTACGAGGCAGCCAGGCTTTTTTCGCGTCGGTTTTTTTAGCCAGGCGGCTGCAACGCCGGCCATCGTCGGGTTTGTGAAAGAACTTTCAATTGATCTGCTTAATAAAGGCCTTGGCCTCCAACTGATATTTATAGGTGGCAATAAGGATAAGATGAAGCTCATCGGGCAGAATTTTGAACACATCGAAAACATAAAGGGTATCGAATATACCGGGTTCCTGGACGACAGGGGAGTATCGCTCGCCATGCAAAGTTGCGATATGGGTATCACGCCTTTTCCGAGGCATGCTTTAGGGAAAAGTTCGAGTTTATCGGTGTTTTTTGCACATGGGTTGCCGGTTGCTGCGCCTAACATACATTTTTTATATAGTCCGGACGAGATCGGTTTCTTTTCGGAAGAACTAAAGAAAACCATTGTTACCGAACCCAATACCGAAAGCGTAGCGCGGGCACGAGCGTTTGCGGGTAGGAACAGGACCGACCTGGAGATCGGTTTTATTACCAAACAATTTTTAAGCGATCTGACAACGGCATAGTTAAATTAATACACATTAATCACCGAATGAGTAAAGTTTCTGTTGTAATACCTGTTTATAGCCAGTGGCACTTACTGAAGCGCAATATTGATGCACTGTTAAAATTTGACAGGGATAATATTGATGAAATAATTGTGGTGAACGACCGTTCGCCCGATGAAAACCCGCATGAGTTTGACGATACGGTAGTGAAGATCATCACCAACGAAAAAAACCTGGGTTATGCAGGTACGGTTAATAATGGTTTAAAAATAGCCCGGAATGAGATCATCGTTCTGCTTGACTCGGATGCTTACCCCATCAACGGATTCATCCCGCGGCTTTTGGAGATGTTTAATGAGCAGCCTAATATCGGTTGCATAGGTTTTGGTACGGTAGATGATTATGGCAATGATACGGGTAATTACCAATACGAGCCATCCGTTTGGGGATGGATAGC
>Ga0157372_10000695_pt1 | contig 36964 bp, 33 predicted proteins | sample C55metaG_FD_115307 | JGI IMG/M metagenome (GOLD analysis project Ga0157372, IMG submission 115307) | Corn rhizosphere microbial communities from Kellogg Biological Station, Michigan, USA - C5-5 metaG | ecosystem: Host-associated > Plants > Roots > Rhizosphere > Soil | place: USA: Michigan...
GCGACTCGGTGAGGAGCTGTCGCACGAGCCGGCTCCATCCCGCGCCGAGCGCCGCGCGCACGGCCATCTCACGGGCACGCGCGGCGCCCCGCGCGAGCAGGAGGTTGGCGACGTTCACGCACGCGAGCAGGAGCAGCAGCCCGGTCGCCGCCATGACGATGATCAGGATCGGCCCCAAGTCGCCGACGATCGAGTCGACGAGCGGCCGCGTGACGTAAACGCGGTTCTTGTCCGCCGCCGGAAAGTCGGTGGCAAGACCGTTCATGACGGTCGACAGCTCGCCCTTCGCGCGCTCGATCGTCGAACCGTGGCGCAGCCGGGCGAACGCCTCCTGTCCGTGGTTGATGTCGGCGGGCGGAGTTCGCTGGGCGATGAAAATGTCGCCGGCATGCGGGATGTCGAGATCGCGCGGCGCGACGCCGGAAATCGTCGAGTTGAATTCGGCGAAATGAATCGGCTTTCCGACCACCGCGGGGTCGCTGTTGTACAACTGCTTCCACATCCGAGTCGAGATGACGATCGCGGGAGCCGGCCCGGGCTGCGGGGGCGCGTTGGGGCTCGGCGGCGGAAGCGGAGTGAAGTCATCGTGCTTGAACCCGCCGATGCTCATCGGAAGCCCGAAGAGCTCGAAGAACCCTTCGGTCACCGCGTAGACCTGCACGTGCGACGGCGTTCCATCTGTCGCAAGCAGCGTGAGGTCGCCCGGAATGAATCCCGCCGCGCGTTCGACGGACAGCTTGGGATCGTTGAGCCGGTAGATCTCGCCTCCGGACAGCATGCCCGTGGTGACACGGCCGTCCGTGAGGGCGGTTCTGAGGCTGTAGAGGTCCTGCGAGTTGGGATATGGAAGCGGCTTGAGAAGGACCGCGCTCAGCGTCGTGAAAATCGCGGTCGTCGCGCCGATGCCAAGGGCGAGCGTGGCGATCGCAGTGAGGGGGAAGCCCGGCGAGCGGCGGAACGCGCGAAGCGTGACGCGGACGTCCTGGAGAAGCGTTTCCATTCCTGGACTCCTGACTGCTACATCGAGGTGGGGGAGAGGGACCGATTGATAGTAGTGCGCGGTGGCGAGCCCGCAACAGAATCGGGACAGACGGGCCTCGGCATCGGTCGGTGTTGCGGGCGCGCGTCGCGCGAGCCTTTCCCTATTGACTTCTAGGAGAGTCGTGGTACGTTGGTCTTCCCTAGAAGCAAAGAGGAGCGCGCGCGATGAAGCAGAAGCCCGACCTCCCCCAAGGCACCCTCGACCTGCTGGTCCTCAAGGCCCTGAGCCTGGGCGAGACGCACGGCTATGGGGTGGGTCTGCGCATCGCGCAGCTCGCCGACGACATGCTCCGCGTCGAAGAGGGCACGCTCTATCCCGCCCTGTACCGCATCGAGCAGATGGGCTGGATCGACAGCAAGTGGGGGATCTCGGAGAACAACCGGCGGGCCCGCTTCTATCGGCTCACGCGCGCGGGCTTGAAGCAGCTCGGCATCGAAGGTGAGCGCTGGGACCACATCACGGCCGCCGTCGCGAAAGTCATGCGGGCCACCACCGCCTGATCGAATCGAGATTCCAATGAAGACTCTACGTGTCCTGCGCGACCGGCTTCGCGCGCTGTGGCGCTCCGACCGCGTGCAAGACGAGATCGCCGAGGAGCTTCGCTTTCATGTCGAGATGCGCGCGCGCGACAACGAGCGCGCCGGCATGAGTCCGGCCGATGCCCGACGCGAAGCCGAGCGTCGATTCGGCTCCGTGGCGCTCGCGGCGGATGCCGGCTACGACGTGCGCGGTGGCGGGTGGATCGAGACTCTTGTGCGGGACGTGCGCTTCGGCGCGCGTGTCCTCGCCAAACACAAGATCTTCTCGGTGGTCGCCGTATCGATAGACAAAAACGGCATTGGCGCGAACGCGACGATCTTCACGCTCGTCGATCGCGTGCTCCTGCGTTCACTCCCGGTTCAGCATTCCGAGGAGCTTGAACAGGTCACGCTGCCGAACGACTGGTCGACGTTCAGCGAGCCGTTCTTTCGGGATCTGCGCCGCCGTACGGATATTTTCTCGGGCGTGCTCGCGCGCACGGTCGTTCCGGCGACGATCGCACGGTCAGGCGACGCGAGGCGCGGTGTCGTCGAGCTGGTGTCGGGGAATTACTTCTCCGTCCTCGGGACGCGGGCCGCGCTCGGACGCTTGCTGAGCGATGTTGACGATGTCGTGTTGCGGGGCGCGCCGGCCGCCGTCGTCAGCGATCGCTTCTGGCGAAACAGCCTTTCGCGCAATCCGGACATCGTGGGCACCACGATTCAAATCGACAACCAGTCCGTCACCATTATCGGGGTCGCGGCGCCGGACTTCTTCGGCATCGAGGTCGGGGTGTCACCCGACGTGTGGGTGCCGCTCGCCATGCAACCGCAGCTGCTGTACCAGGGTGACGCGCTCGCCGACAACCGCGAGGCCAATTGGCTGGAGGTCATCGGGCGAAGAGCTCCGGGAATCACATACGCCCGCGCGGAGTCGGGGACGTCGTTGGTGTATCAGCAGTCGCAACGCGCGATCGGTCGTCCGGCGCCAAACGATTGGCCGACGACCGTCCGACTCATCGACGCCGGCCGGGGCCTCTCGCGGCTGCGAGAACAATACGCGACCTCTCTCCGTCTGCTGACGGGCCTCGTCGCGATCCTCATGCTGGTCGCGTGCGCGAGTCTGACGACGCTGCTGATGACGCGATCGGCCGCGCGACGACAAGAGATCGCAGTTCGGCTGACGCTGGGCGCTTCGCGCGCGAGACTGATTCGACAGTTGATGACCGAGGGCGCGCTGCTCAGTCTCTGCGGCGCGGCCGTCGGGCTGGCGATCGCGCGCTGGGGTATCGGCCTCCTCATCCACTTGCTGCCGCGCGAGCGCATTCCTCTGGCGATCGACGCGGCGGTGGGCGCGCGTTCCTTGGTCTTCGCGCTTGTCCTCTCGATGCTCACGGCGGCCTTGTTCTCAGCGGGGCCTGCGTTCCGGTTCACTCGACCCGATCTTGCCCGAGCCCTGAGGGCCGTGAACGACTCGAGCGCGAACGTCGCCGGGCGATCCTTCGACGTGCGAAGGGCTCTCGTGAGCGTGCAGGTCGCGCTTTCGCTGGTCCTCGTGATCGGCGCGTCGCTGTTCGTACAAAGCCTCGCCCGTACCGCGGCGATCCCGCTCGGGTTTCAGACTGAACATGTCGTCATCGCGTCGATCGATCCGTCGTTGAGCGGCTATTCGCCGGACGGCGTGGAGCGGTTCTATCGGGACGTCGAGTCGCGGCTGCGCAAGGCCACGGGCGTGCGCAGCGTCGGTTTTTCCGCATGGCCGCTCCTGGGCGGCGAACTGAGCATGATGACGGTCCGCCAACCGAACGTTCCGCGACCTCCGGACCCCAGCACGTGGCTCATGTCGATGAACGTCGTGACTGGCGACTTTTTCGACGCGGCCGGCATCTCGATGCAACGCGGCCGCGCGTTCAGTCAGGCCGATTCCGCCGCGGGCTCACACGTCATCGTCCTCAACGAGGCGGCGGCCCGTAGCTACTTCGGCTCGGATAACGCAGTGGGCCGCACGCTGCTTGTAGGGCGCTCGGCCGCGACGGTCATCGGCATCGCGAGCGACTCCAAGTACGCCGCGGTGCGCGAGGAGACTCGTCGCATCGTGTATGCGCCGTTCGGCCGCGACGTTCAGGTATTCGTCGGCAGTACGGGAGAACGAACGATCTACGTCCGGACCAGCGGCGACCCCTCCCGATTCACCGGCGTCATCGCGGGGGTCGTTCGTGCCGTCGACAAACGCGTGCCGGTCTACAACGTCAAGACGTTTGCCGCGCAGAAGGCGGAGTCGCTGGCGCGTGAACGCTTGGTCGCCGCGATCGCCGCGTGGACGGGGGCGATCGCGTTGGGCCTGGCCGCCCTGGCGCTCTACGGGCTGGTGAGCTTTGGCGCGGAGAGCCGCACTCGCGAGATCGGCATTCGAGTTTCGCTCGGCGCCGACGCGCCCCACGTCGTGTGGCTGATTGTGCGCGGCGCGATCGGAATGGTCGCCGCCGGATGCATCGCCGGCGTGGCGCTTGGGCTCGGCTTGTCGCGCTTCGTTCAGTCACAGCTCTACGGCGTCCGCGCGACGGACGTGACGACGATCGGCACGGCGGTCGGGATTCTGCTGATCACCGCGCTCATCGCCGCGTTGGCGCCCGGGCTGCGGGCATCGCGCATCGACGCCACGACGGCGTTGCGCTATGAGTGACGTCGCAACCCACGTCAGAGAACCGAGAGAGGCTTCGTCATGAAGAGCATCCGGTCGACCCGACTCACCGCCCTTGTTTCGTCGCTCATCGCGATCGCATCGATCGCGCCGATCAGCGAGGCACAGAACGGGCCGGGGCATCCCGAGATCAGTCAGTGGATCGGCCGCAACCACCCGAATGTCATCGCCGGCGACCCGCGGGTGAACGCGGTGCTCATCGTCGTGGACAGCGCGAGCCGCTACATCGCGAGCGTCGCGGACTCGCTTCCGCCGCCGGTCATCGCGGCGATCGACTCGATATTCGCTTCGGTCGGCGCGCACAACGAAATCGAGAGCATGGCTCACGAGCTCCTGGCGGGCCGGTTGCGCGTGCCGACCGGGGACGGCAGCCAGCCGATTTACGTCGTCGATGGCGTCCGCGTCGGGCGCGTCGACTCACTGATGGAGAACGCGGTCAAAAGCATTCAATTCATGAATGGCGCCGAGGCGGCTTCGAAGTACGGGGCAGACGCCGCGAAAGGGGGCGCAGTTCTGGTGACGATGATTCACGACGAGGGCTGGAGCCAACTCGTTCAGGCGAGCCATCGCGAACGATTGCGTAAGGTGGGGATCGAGCCGGAACGGATCGACTTCGGGAACACGCAGATGATGCAGGTCAGGGCTGGCACTTTCGGTCCGTATCGAATGAACGTCACGATTCTGCGATTGAAATGAGAGCTGATTCGCAACGACCCCGCGGTTCGAACGTCCAGTGACGCTCTCACCGAGCGCCCGGTTATGCTCACATGAACACAGCGCGATATCGCCTCTTCGTCGTCGTGCTGAGCGACACGGTGGCGGGTGTGCTCGACTTGGAGACTCAGACGAGCGTGGACCCGCACTTGGGCCAGACGGTCGACGATCTCTTCGCGTTCATTCAGGACGCGATCGACCGTCCCGCGCAGTGGATTCACGCGGAGTACGACCCGCTGAAGGGATTTCCGACCGCGATCGACTACGATGGAGCGGCGTTGATCGCGGACGACGAGATCTCGTTCCGCGCAAGCGACGCTCATCCGATCTCCCCGCCGCCCGGGTGAGCGCCCTGGGATGAAAGAAAAACGCTGCTCGAGGGTTCTCGAACAGCGTCCGTCGATCGGTTCAGCGGGCTGAGCTGATTGCGAGGATGTGCCGTCTCCCCGCCACAATGAGGATATAAGACAGCCCCGGGCTTGCGACAAGGCCGGGGACACCCCGCAGACTTGCCGGCCCGGAAAATCGTGGCCGAGATCAAATCTGAATAACGGGGGGACGGATGCGTGTGTTGTCGACGAAAGGTTTGCGATGACCAGGCACGCGGTAGTGATCGCCGGTGGAGGTCCGACCGGATTGATGCTGGCCGCGGAGTTGGCGCTCGCCGGCGTCGACGTCGCGATCGTCGAGCGGCGGGCGAACCAGGAGCTCGCGGGCTCGCGCGGCAGCGGGCTGCACGCACGCACGATCGAAGTGTTCGATCAGCGAGGGATCGCCGAGCGGTTTGTGTCGCAGGGACAGAAACATCCGGCCGTTGGCTTTCATCCGGTCCCGTTGTCCGTCACGGACCTTCCCACGCGGCACAACTATGCCCTCGGACTGTGGCAGAATCAGATCGAGCGCATTCTGGCCGAGTGGGTGGGTGAGCTGCCGGTGCGGTTCTATCGTGAACGTGACGTGATCGGTTTCGCGCAAGACGACCGCGGCGTCGACGTGGAGATGTCCGACGGTCAACACTTATGGGCGGAGTATCTCGTCGGCTGCGACGGCGGACGCAGTCTGGTCCGCAAGAAGGCGGGCATCGAGTTCCCGGGGTGGGATGCGACGACGAGCTGGTTGATCGCCGAGGTGAGTTGGACGGAGGAGCCGGCGTGGGGACTGCGCAACGACGCGGTCGGGATTCATGCGATCGGCAAGTTGGAGGACCCCAAGCGGGCACGCATGGTGTTGACCGAAGCGCGTGTCGGCGCGGACGCCGAACCGACGCTGAACGACGTGTGCGAAGCGCTGGTCGGTGCGTATGGAACGGACTTCGGGATCCACAACGCCACCTGGGTTTCCCGCTTCACCGACATGACTCGCCAGGCGGCGGCCTATCGTGCGCGACGCGTCCTACTCGCCGGCGACGCCGCGCACGTGCATCCGCCGATTGGCGGGCAGGGCCTCAACATCGGCGTGCAGGACGCGGTGAATCTCGGTTGGAAATTGGCGCAAGTGATCAAGCGAACGTCGCCGGAGACACTTCTCGACACGTACCACGCGGAGCGTCATCCCGTCGCCGCGCGCGTGCTGCGCGACACGATGGCGCAAGTCGCGCTTCGCCGCCAAGACGCTCGAACGAAAGCGTTGGCCGACTACGTGTCGGAGCTTCTGAACATGGACGAGCCTCGCCAGAAAATGGGGACGGAGATCTCCGGGCTCGGCGTACACTATGATCTGGGCGAAGGCCATCCGCTGTTGGGACGTCGAATGCCGGACCTCGACGTGGTCACCGCGAGCGGACCGCGGCGAGTGTTCTCGCTCCTTCATGAGGCGAGACCGGTGTTCCTCAACCTCGGTCACCCCGGTGCGTTCGACATCGCCCCATGGTCCGATCGAGTCAAATCGATCGACGCCACGTACGACGGGGTTTGGGAGCTTCCCGCGATCGGCACGGTCGCCGCTCCGACCGCCGTGTTGATTCGGCCTGACGGATACGTCGCGTGGGTCGGCGACAAAACCGGCGCGGCGCCGTTCGATGCTCTGGCGAAGTGGTTCGGTCCAGCCCTCCGGTGACTCACACTCCGATCGACGGCGCCGTCACCGCCGAACGAATCGCTTGAAGTTGGGGGTAGAGATAGACGTCGGAAACGATTCCCGACGGCCACATGCCCTCGTTCACGACCGAGATCCACGCCACATCGATCAACTCGGCGGCGCTTCCCTCCCCGCCGCCTGGTGCCGCTTCACCGCCTTCGGCAGTGCAGAGGTAGGTGCGCCATCGAATGTACGTTCCATCCGGAGGCTCCGCCGGTCGATCGAACAGAAGGCGCTCGACGCGAACTTGGAGGCCTGTCTCCTCGAGCACTTCACGGGTAACGCACGACACTTCGTCCTCGTCTTCCTCGCGGCCGCCCCCGGGTAGCATCCACACTGTCGGGCCGTCGCGAAACGCGCATCGCACCAAGAGAACCGGTCCATCGCGAAGAACGGCGGCTTGATATCGAGTGTGGCGCAGCGTGACCAAGACTATGGGCTCCGCGGATCGACGGTGGATGCGTGTCTCGACCTGCGGGTGGATCTCAGGTGAGATGCAAGTCGTTACCAAAGTGCACGAGTCGAAGCTTGCACGCGACGGTTCGCGACGCGGCGTTCTCCCAGCTCGTGCTATAGAGCGGCTCGACGCCGAGCGCACGCACGCGCTTCGCCCAGGCCGCCACCACGCGCGCGGCGTATCCGCGACCGCGATGGGCCGGCGCGGTCTCGACGCCGGCTTCGTGCGCGTGAGCGGTGATGCGAACGCTCCCACACACCGCCACCGCCTGATCTCGAAGGGTCAGAGCGAACAGCGGCGGCGAGTTGTAGATGTCGGGCGCCCACGGCTGAAGGAGAGGGTCGAGCACGCCTACGTTCGCATCGGTCACTTGAACGATTGCGCCGTCGTCGGAATCGAGCGTCGGCACCTCGTTAGGAAACGCGAATGCCGGCCCGGCCGACGTGTTCGTCACGGGCGTCGACCGATTGAGTATCGCCGCCAGGCGGCTCAATTCCTCCCGCGCGTCGTTTCCGCCATCGGTGGGAAAGGCGACGATCGGCGTTTCTGCCACAGCGGCCTCGAGCTCGCGGCGGATGTCGAGCGGCACGTCGACGCGAAAGCGGTGCGCGACGCCGATGGCTCCTCGGCACACGAAGAAGCGCGGAGCCGGACCGCCGTTGGGCTCGCGCACGCGCAGGAGTCGCCCGGCCGAATCGGTCGTGTACAGCGCCTCGATGTGGCGCTCGATCAGAGCGTGATCGCGGAGTGCGCCTTCGAACAACGTCTAGCGAGTACCGGCGATCAGGGAAACGCCGTACCCGTCGACTCGCGCGCGACAGCGGTCTAGCTGGCAGCCCCAACTGAGCGTCTTCCACGCGGTGCCGGTTCGCGCCGTCGCGCGGACTTCTGCGGCGGTGCGCTCCACTATGAAGCGAAACGCAGCCTGGTCGAGCTGCGGCGTGGCGAGCGTCACGACGCCATTGGCATCGACGATGGCGCCGCAGGCACGCTCGCAGTTGAACGAGAGCTCGTGCCACCGGCAACCGGAGTCGCAGCGAGCGGCCCATCCGGTGGGAGTCGATTCGAGCACGAGGCTGAAGGCGGCTGGAGCCCGGGTCGTCGCGGCGGCTGACGTAACGACGAGGGCAATGCCGGAGACGAGCGCTCTAAACATCGATCCTCCGTGAGATCGTGGTCGCTGACACCGAAACGCCAGTGAACCTACTAAAGGACAAATTAGAGTGTTCGGAAGCGCACGCAACCGGCGTGCCGGCCGCCTCCCCGTCGCGGGATCCCATGGGGTGCCTGCGCGGTCATGGCGATGTGGTCTCGTGAGTCGCCTGGAGAACCATGACGATCCCGACGAACATGTTGATGAAACCTTGAATTCGATGACCCCTCATGCTCGTCCTACTTCCAGCCCTCCGCGCGTAGCGCTTCCTCGAGCGCGCCGAGGAACTTCTCGACGCGCGGCGTCTGAGCGTTGTAGCCCATCACGCCGATGCGCCACACTTTGCCGGCGAGCGTGCCGAGTCCGCCGCCCATTTCGACGCCCATGTCGAGCAGGCGCTTTCGCAGTTTCGCTTCGTCGATCCCCGCGGGCGCAGACACGAGATTGATCGTCGCGCAGCGATTCGCCTCGGGAGTGAAGAGCGCCAGCCCCAGCTTCTCGAGGCCCCGCACGAGCACGTCGTGCGCCGCCTCGTGCCGAGCGTAGCGGTTGTCGAGGCCTTCCTCGAGTACGATACGCAGCGCTTCATGAAATCCATAAATGCTGGCGATCGGCGCCGTGTGGTGGAACGCTCGCGTCCGCGACGCGGTCTCTTCGCCCCAGTACTGAAAGAGAAGGTTGTAGTCGAAGTACCAGGTCTGCGGCTTCGCCTTGCGCGCGCGCACTTTCGCCATCGCGCGTGGACCGACGGTGATCGGCGCGAGGCCCGGCGGTGCGCCGATGCACTTCTGGCTGCAGCTGCCCGCCGCGTCGACGCCCAGCGCGTCGATGTCCAGCGGAAGACCGCCGAGCGACGTCACGCAGTCCATAGCGACGAGCGCGCCGTGCTTGCGCGCGACTTCGACGATCGGCTCGATCGCCTGGCGGGCGCCCGTCGTGGTCTCGATGTGCACGAACGCGACGACGTCGGCCGCTTTCTCGCGCATCAGCTTCTCCAGCGCCGCGGGGTCGGCGATCTCGCCCGGGGCCGACTCCAGCACGCGAACGTTCGCGCCGGCGCGTCGTGCCATCTCGGCCAGGCGCGCGCCGAAGTAGCCGTTGACGAGAACGACCGCTTCGTCGCCCGGCTCGATCAAGTTCAGCGTGATCGACTCGAGCCCGGCAGAACCGGTGGCCGAGATCGGAATCGTGTGGTGGTTCGTCGTGCGAAAGACTTTTCGCAGCGCGTCCATCGTCTCGTCCATCACCTTCACGAAATACGGATCGAGGTGGCCGACGGGATTGGCCGTCATCGCCTCGAGCACGCGCGGATCGGGATTGCTCGGGCCGGGGCCCATGAGCAGCCGCTCGGGCGGATTGATCGGTGCCGGCGCGCCCGACGTCTCGGCCGGCCTGCTCTTCTGTGCAGTCGCCATCACGACAACCCCAATTTCTGTGCGAGACCGATGCGCTGCAGCTTGCCCGTAGCGCCCACCGGTATCTCCGTGAGAATGAGAATCTTCCTCGGCACCTTGAACGGCGCCAACCGAGAAGACGCGAAATCGCGCAGCTCGCGGTCAGTCGCTTGTGAACCCTGTTTTAACACGATCGCCGCCGCGACGTCTTCGCCGAGCATCTCGTGCGGCATCGCGAACGTCACGCACTGGTGCACGGCGGGGTGCTCCATGATGATCTCGTCGACTTCACGTGGGGAGATCTTCTCGCCGCCGCGGTTGATGATTTCCTTCAGGCGGCCGACGATCGCGACGTAGCCGTCCTCGTCCATCACGCCCTGGTCGCCGGTGCGGAACCAGCCGTCGTAGAACGCGTCGGCGTTGGCCTTCGGATTGTTCTCGTACTCGCGCATCACGTTCGGTCCGCGAATCACGATCTCGCCGGGCGAACCGGTCGGCACCGTCGTTCCCGTCTCGTCGACGACGCGAATCTCCGGGCCGCCGGACGGACCGACGGTTCCAGGCTTGCGCTTGCCCGGGGGCAGCGGGTTGCTCGCCATCTGGTGCGTCGCCTCGGTCATGCCGTACGCCTCGACCACCGGCACGCCGAACACCCGCTCCAGCTCGGAGATCACCGTCGGCGGAAGCGCGGACGACGACGAGCGGATGAAACGAAGACGATGCCCCTTGAGCGAGTCGGGATTGTTTGCCGCGCGCAAGAGAATGGCTTGGTGCATCGTCGGTACGCCGGTGTACCACGTCGGGCGCACGTCGGAGAACCACGAGAAAAACTTGAGCGCGTTGAATCCCGGCGAGCAGCACACCTCACCACCGGCGGACAGCGGCGCCGAGAGCGCGGCGATCAGGCCGTGGATGTGGAAGAGCGGCATGATCACGAGGCCGCGGTCGTTCGCGGTCAATGACAGCGTCCGGCGAATGTTCGACGCCGAGGCGGCGATGTTCTTGTGCGCGAGCGGCACGATCTTCGGACGCGAAGTCGTGCCCGAGGTGTGCAACACCAGAGCAATGTCATCCGGAGTCGCGGCGCGCGGTTTCGCGTCGGAGCGAGCCCTCGCTTCGTCGAACTCGAGGCCGAAGCTGCCGGCGCCCTTTTCGGGCGTCGGCACGAGGCGGGCGATGGGAACGCCGAGCTTCTGCGCGACGCCGATGGCCGGCGAGTCTTTGCTCTGCGCGGCGACGAGCAGCTTCGCGTTCAAATCGGTGAGATAAAACTCGAACTCTTCGGCGCGATAGCTCGGGTTGAGCGGAGCGGCGGTCGCCGCCGAGCCGATGCCGAGGAACGCGGCCGCCATCTCCGGGCCGTTGTCGAGCACGATGCCGACGCGGTCGTTGGCGCCGATGCCCTGAGCGTTGAGCGCGCGCACGACGTCCGCGACGTGTGCGCGGAGCGCGCGATATGTGAGCGGAACGCCGCCCGGCGAACCGAGCGCCGTCGCGTCGTCTCTTCCAGCCTTCAGCAGATCCTGAATCGTGGAACTCATTTACCTCACTCCGTGAGTCACGTCTTGAATGTCACATCCTAGCGACGGCCAGCCGGCCGTGCTGGTCGGCAAGCGTCTTCCCCAAGAGACTCGCGCACGCGTACACCGCGTCGATGTGGGGCGTTGGCGTCTCGGTGAGACGGCCGAGCTCGACGACGGCCCCGACCAATGCCTCGAGCTCGATCGCTCGCCCCGCTTCCACGTCCTGCAACATCGACGTCTTGTGCGCACCCACCTTCTCGGCACCGGCGATTCGCTTGTCGATGCCAACGCGAAAGGTGATGCCGAGCTTCTTGGCGATGGCCTCCGCTTCGCGCATCATCTCGATGCTCAACTGGCGTGTGAGCGGAAACTGCAGCAGATCGACGAGCGTCGCGTGCGAGAGCGCGCTGATCGGGTTGAAGCTCAGGTTGCCCCAGACCTTGAGCCAGATCTCGCCGCGGATGTCGTCCGTGATCGGCGCCTTGAAACCCGCTCGCGTGAACGCGGCGGAAATCGCCTGCGCGCGCGGCGAGGTCGAGCCGTCCGGCTCGCCGAGCGTGAAGCGCTTTCCCTCGACGACTCGGACGACGCCTGGTGACTCGAGCACCGCGGCCGGATAGACGATCGAGCCGAGGATGCGATTGGGATCGATCGTCTTGGCGATCGAGCCGTCGGGGTCGGCGGCGTGAACGGGTCGTCCGTCGAAGGGGCCGCCCTGTTTGTGGAAATACCACCAGGGGATCCCGTTCTGCATCGTCACGATCGTCGTCTCGTCGCCACAGAGCGGAGCGAGGTCGCCGGCGATCGCCGCGACTTGATGCGCCTTGACCGCGAGCACGACGACGTCCTGCACGCCGGCGTCGGCCGTCTTCTGGTGCGCGGCGACAGTGCTCGCGACGATTTCGAGCCCGTCTTCGCCGATGACGCGCATGCCGCACCGGCGGACCGCGTCGAGATTGGCGCCGCGCGCGATGAAGGTGACGTCCTCGCCCGCCGCGGCGAGCCATCCGCCCACGTATCCGCCGATTGCGCCAGCCCCGACGACGGCGATCTTCACCTGGTCGCGCCTCGCGAGCTCACTTGGTGCGCGCTCGCATACGCGCGAGCATTCCTCCAGCGAGTCCCGCGGCGACGAGATTCATGACCGCCGTCGCGATGAACACGGCGTGCCATCCGATGCTGGTAGCCGCCACGACACTGGCCACCGGAACGAGCAGCGACGCGACTCCTTTCGCCGTGTAGAGCAGACCCGCGTTGGCCGATGCGAACGTCTTGCCGTACACGTCGGCGCAGATGGCGGGAAAGAGGCTGTAGATCTCGCCGTAGGCGAAGAACGCGAGCCCGCTCAGAATTACGAACAGCACCGGGATCTTGCCGAACGGAATGAGCAGCAGCAAGAAGACGCTCTCGAGCGAGAACGCCATGAACATCGTGCGCTCGCGACCCAGGTGATCCGACATCCATCCGAAGAACGGCCGGCTGACCCCATTGAGCACGCGGTTCATCGATAGCGCAAACGGGAGCGCCGCCAGCGTAATGCCGAGCAGCGCAACCGGAGCCTCGGCGACCGCGAAATCCTTCGCGATCGGCGTGAGCTGGGCGGTGAGAATGAGGCCGCCCGTCGCCGTCAACATGAACATCGCGTACAGCAGCCAGAACACCGGCGTCTTGAGCGTTTCCATCGGCGTGAACTCGCGCGTCGCGACGCGGAACCTGCCCGTATTCGTCGCCTTCGGCAACGAGGCCTCGGTCTTCGCATCCGGCGCGCGAAGGAACCAGCTCACCAGGAAAACGACAATGCCCTGGGCGATGCCGAACTTGAAAAATGTCGCTTCGTAGCCCTGCGACTTGATCATGTTTGCGATCGGGAAAACCGTCAGCGCCGACCCGGCGCCGAATCCCATCGCGGTGAGTCCGGAAGCCAACCCGCGCCGGTCGGGAAACCACTTGAGCGCGTTCCCGACGCACGCACCGTACACCGCGCCCGCGCCGATTCCGCCGACGACAGCGCCCAGGTAGAGCATCGGCAGCGAGTCGGCCATCGAATTGATCACCCAGGCCAGCGCGACGAGCAATCCGGCGACGACCCCGACGAGCTTCGGGCCGATCTTGTCGACGAGGTATCCCTCGAACGGGACCAACCAGGTTTCGATGACGACGAACACGGAGAAGGCGAACTGAATCGCCGAGATGCTCCAGCCGTGCTTGTCGTGGATCGGATTGACGAAGAGCGTCCAGCCGTACTGCAGGTTGGCGATCATCGACATGCAAACAATTCCGAGCGACAACTGCCACCACCGGCCTCGGAGGATGGCGGGCGCCGCGTCTCGCGCGATTGTCCGTGATGCCGCTTCAGCTGCCTCAGTCACCGGGGCAAACCCTTCATATGAGTGGGCGAGTGGTTGGGGTGGCGCAAAGGTTATCACATGGGCCGCGATTCGCCTAGCGGCCAGGACTGGATTTTGGATACGAAAACGGCCTTGCGTTCCGGAGATCGTTTGGGTACGCGGACTTAAGCGGAGGCGGGACGCTCCGCGCCGCGCGACGCTCCGTGTCGGGAGGGCGCGCCCCAGCCTCAACCTGTCAGCGCTGTAAGAAAGCCCAACCGAGTAACATACTGGTGAGTATATTATTTCCAGATGCCGCGAACCAAGTCCAAGATCCTGCGCTGGGAACGACGTCCGGCCGAACGGCCCGGCGAGCTGCTCGAGGCAGCGCTCCGCGTGTTTGCGACTCGGGGCTATCGAAGCGCGACGCTCGAGGAGGTCGCCGCCGCGGCCGGCGTGACCAAGGGGGCGGTGTATCACTATTTCGACAACAAGGAACAGTTGCTGTCGAGCGCGCTCGAGCATCATCAACAGCGCGCGTTCGCGCGCCTCGAGGGCGCGCTCGACAGCGAGCACGGGTCGGCGACCACTCGCATTCGCCTGCTGTTTCGCAGCGCGTTCGGCGGCGATGATCCGATTCGCCGCGACGTGCTGCTGCTCCTCCACGCGATCGCGCACGAGGCGCCGAACGTCTACCGCCACTGGGTCGCCAACGGCCCGCTGCGGTGGTGGCGCGTCGTGGAGTCGCTGATCGTCGAAGGGCAGCGCAGCGGAGAGTTTCGGCGCGACGCGGACGCCGAGGTCACGGCTCGTATCGCGCTCGTGGGAGTGCTCGCCCAGTTCGCGTGGCAGCGCTACGCCGACTCAGTGCCCGGATTGGCGATCGACCGAGAGCGGTTGGTCGACTCCGCCGTGGACATGTTGGTCGCCAGTCTACAGCCGCCGGAAAAGCGCGCGTGACGACCGCAGTGCGACCGCGGGCGCGCATCGCGCGCGCGGAAGCGGTGAAGGTGCCGCCTCACAAGTGGGTGATCGCCGGCACCGTCCTCACGGCGACGATCATGGCGGTGCTCGACTCGAGCATCGTGAACGTCGCGCTGCCGGACATGTCCGGCAACCTCGGGGCGACGCTGGAGGAAATCACGTGGGTCGTCACGTCGTACATCCTGGCGCAAGTGATCGTCATGCCGATCACCGGGCTGCTCTCGGCGCGGTTCGGCCGCAAACGCTTCTACATGGCGAGCGTCGTGATCTTCACGCTGGCGTCAATGGCCTGCGGGCTGGCGCACACGCTCGGCGAGATGATCGCGTTCCGGATCGTACAGGGATTCGGCGGCGGCGTCCTGCTCACCGTGTCGCAGGCGATTCTGCGCGAGAGCTTTCCGCCGGAAGAGCAGGGAATCGCGATGGGTCTCTACGGACTCGGCGCCGTGCTCGCGCCGGCGTTCGGGCCGACGCTGGGCGGATGGATCACGGATCAGTATTCGTGGCCCTGGGTGTTCTACATCAACGTGCCCGTCGGCATCGTCACGCTGATTCTGCTCTCGCGTTACATCGAAGATCCGCCGTATCTCATTCGTGAGAAAGGCTACATCGACTGGCCGGGGCTGGGGCTGCTCGTCGTCGGCCTGGGATCGCTCCAGTTGTTGCTCGAGGAAGGCGAGCGGCACGACTGGTTCCAGTCGGGCTACGTGATTCGACTCGCCGTGGTCGCCACGTTCGGTCTGCTGCTCTTCGTTTGGCGCGAGCTGACCACCGAGAAGCCGGCGGTGAACTTGAGGATCTTGAAGAACCTCTCATTCAGCTCGGCGACGATGCTCGGTGGAGTACTGGGGCTGGCGCTCAATGGGAGTCTGTTTCTGCTCCCCGTGTTCCTGCAGCGCCTGCTGGGATACAACGCGATGCAGTCGGGCTTCACGCTGATGCCGCGCAGTCTAGCGATGGCGGTGCTGATGCCGATCGGCGGACGTTTTTACAATCGGCTCGGGCCGCGCGTGCTGGTAGGGACTGGGCTCGTCATCGCGGCGATCGGGTTCTACGGAATGGCGCGCCTCACGGCGCAGGTTGGCTATTGGGATCTCTTCTGGCCCCAGCTGTGGCAGGGCGTGGGGTTCAGTTTGATCTTCGTCGCGTTGAGCACCGCGGCGCTGTCGACGATCTCGCGCGCACGAATGACCGCCGCGGCCGGGCTCTACAACGTCGTGCGCCAGGTGATGGGCAGCGTCGGCATCGCGATCGCCGCGACGACGCTCGACACGAGCGCGGTGCGCTATCACGCGCTGCTTTCGGAAGACGCAGGCGCGTCGCGCATGGGATCGGCGATGGTCAGCGGACTGGCGAGCGCGATGCAGAGCAAGGGCGCGGACCACTACACCGCGACGCAGCAGGCGATGCACATCATGGACAACATGATCGGCCGCCAAGCGAGCGTGCTCGCGTACAACCACGTGTTTCTGCTGGTGACGTCGCTGTTCGTGATCGGGCTTCCGCTGGTGGTTCTGTTGCGGCGGGGTGCGCCGTCGGCGGAAGCGGAGGTGATGGTCGAGTAGGGTTCGCCGGTAGGCCGGTGGGCCGGTAGTCCGGAACAACTGAGATCGGAGGGGTGATGTCGCGACAGGAAGTCAGAATCGAGACGGAAGACGGCGTCTGTCCGGCCAGCGTATTCGAGCCCTCGACCGGCACGGGGCCGTGGCCGGGAGTGCTCATGTACATGGACGGCGTCGGAATTCGGCCGGCGCTGTTCGACATCGCGCAGAAGCTCGCGGACGAGGGCTACGTCGTGCTGCTGCCGAATCTCTTCTATCGGATCGCGTTCACAGCGGTCGATCCGAAGAAAGCCTTCACCGATCCCGACGTGCGTAAGGATCTCATGACGCGAGTCATTCCGTCGGCGACGATTCCGAACATCATGCGGGACACGAAATCGTTTCTGGCGTTCTTGTCGAACTCGCGCAAGGTGACGGGATCGCGGATCGGAATGACCGGCTACTGCATGGGCGGCCGGCTCGCCTTCGCGGCATCAGGGACGTTTCCGGAGAGCGTCGCCGCGATTGCGTCGTATCACGCGAGCGGCCTCGCGACCGACGATCCGAACAGTCCCCACCGACTGGCGCCGAAGATTCAGGCGCGCGTGTACGTCGCGGGCGCGATCGACGACGCCGGGTTCGACGACGCACAGAAGGCCCGGCTCGAGCAGGCGCTCACCGACGCAGCCGTCGATCACGTCGTCGAGACATATCAAGCGCGTCACGGGTTCGTGCCCGCGGACATGCCGGTGCACGACGCGGCGGCGACTGAGCGTCACTGGCGGACGTTGGTCGCGTTGTTCCGGGAGAGCCTGGCGGGTACCCGGGCCGCGGAATAAGAGTCGGTAACCCGATCTCCGATCACAGCGTCGATTCAGCGTCTCCAACTAACTGCGCGGACTTCGCCGTCCCGGACGTAAGCGCCTCGGCGAACGCGGTCACGGACTTCGCAGGGCAAACGAACTGCGTCTCGGCGCGATCCCACTGATCAGTACGAGCGCCTGGACTGGCGACGCGGATGCGAATGGTGCAGGCATCGGTGGTCCCGGCGCGCGTCACTTGAAGACGCAACCGTTCGCTGGCGGCGTCCCAACCGCCGATCAGCTGCGCCTGGTCGGCGTCTCGGCGGTGCAGCGCGGCAACTTCGGCCGCGAAGGCGGAAAGGTCTCGACGCGCGATGGCGAATCGCGTCGCGCCGGTGAATCCGCGGCACGACACGCCCGCGGTCACGTCGACGAAGTCGCCTGACGTTCCTGGACTGTCCGCGATGAGGCGAAAGAGCAGTTCGGCGGTCACGCGCCAACTTCTCGCGCCGATCGCCCGGAGTCAACTCGCTCCCGCGCGAGCGGCCGACCACTCAGTCATCTCGTCCTCGCGTCGCGGATACGTTGGATTTGGTCGCGGCAATTCGGGCACGAATGTTTCGCGCTCGCGCCCGAAGCGCCTTGCTCGACGAGCGTTCGAACGCGCGCAGCTTGCGGTCGACCGTTTGGCCGAGGCGCGGTTTTCGAGCCGACAGCGTGGCCAGGCTGTCGAGCGCCCACGCCCGAACGAACGTCTGCGGAAAGTCGACGTTCTCCATCAGAATGTCCTCGACGCGGCGCTCCTGCGCCGGCGTCCAACGAAAGAGCGGCAGCGCGCGGACGATCTGGAGCCTGACCTCCCACTTGTCGCTCTCGGCGAGCGGTCCGATGAACACGCGTTTGTTCGGCTCGACCCATTCGGGGTGGTCGTGCGCGAGCTTCTCGAGCAGATCGAGCGCACGCTGCGAGACGAGCCAGTCTTCGTCTCCAGTCAGCGCGGCCAGCGTGTCGACGAGCGACGGATCTCCTTCCACGAGCGCTCGGACCTTGTTCGAGCCCGCGATCCCGCGCCGGTCGCCGCCGCTCAGCAATTCGCGGATGGAAAAGCGCGAGCCTGTTGTTGAAACCGAGGATCTCGCGGCCAGCTGCTTGAGCCGGGCAGGAATCGGGCGGCACTGGCAGAACCTTTGATGCTCGAGGTGCCACGCAAGCCTCTGCCGCGTGCTCGCGTTCTTCGGCATTCGATTGTCACGATGCCATTCGACGTTCACTGACGCCGCTCCCACCTCACCCGAAGTCGACCCGAGATGAATTGGGCGTCGGGCCCCTTTCCGGAAATCCTAGGGTCGATCAACTGGATTCTGATCGTGATCGGATACCCCTTCACGTCGAGGAGTCGCTGATTTGGGAACTGCTTCTCCGCCACGTGCCACGCTTCGACGTCTGACGGATCCGGCCCGTGGAGCGCCTCATAAACGAGATTCCTCGAATCGATCGTGACGGGACGGCGTAGTACTTCCACTTGCCACCCTTGGTGCGCGTTGCCAGCGCTCGTATTCTCGAGACGGAGCAAGAGCGCCGAACTGATCACGCGGCTGACGACCCGACGATTGTCGAGAAGATCGACCGTGATCGCGGATCGATCGCCGCGTTGTGGCTGGGGGCCGAGCAACGCGGCGATCGTTCCTGCAACGAGGGGCGCCGCTCGCATTTCAGGAATCTGGCGCCTCCCTCCCTTCCCGTGCTATTCGGCGTTGAAGGGCTGATCGCCGCTGCCGCCGGCCACCTTCCACAGGTAGCCGTCGGGGTCGGCGAAGTAGCCGAAGTAGCCGCCCCATTGAGCTTTCTGCGCCGGTTTGACGATTTTCGCACCGGCTTTTTCCGCCTCCGCCATCACGCGGTCCACCGTCTTTTCATCGCGAACCGTGTAGGCGAGCGTCACGCCGCGAAAGCCCGTGCCGTCCGCGCCGACGCCAGCTTCCGCGGCCAACGCCTTCCAAGAAATGATCCCGAGCATGGACGATCCGCCGTCGAGGCCGAACGCCACCCACTCGCCGTAGTCCTGCAAGGCGGGCCAGCCGAGCCCGTCGTGGTAGAATTGTTTGGCCTTCGCGACATCCTTCACTCCGAGCGTGATGGCGCTCACGTGCGGTTTCATGGTCGTCTCCTGGTCACATCCGTTGAATTGGTTTCGTCATCTTCGTGTACAGCGCATTGACGGATCCCAACCAGGAAATGTGACGCATGGCTGACCGCGACATGCTGGCGAAAGCCTTCGAGGAGAATCGCAAACGACTGCGCTCGGTCGCATTCCGGATGCTCGGTTCGAGAGCGGAAGCCGACGACGCGATACAAGAAGCGTGGCTCCGCCTCAGTCGCGCGGAGGCTGACCAAGTCGAGAACCTCGGCGGCTGGCTCACGACAGTCGTGGCGCGCGTGTGCCTCGACATGCTCCGCTCGCGCCGCTCGAGGCGCGAGGAGACGCTCGAGGATCCGGCGCTGGAGTCAGCCGCGAATCGCGAAGCCACGCTCGCGGCCGATCATGAGCTCGTGCTCGCCGACTCCGTGGGTCTGGCGATGCTCGTCGTGCTCGAGACGCTGAACCCCGCCGAACGCGTCTCGTTCGTATTGCACGACATGTTCGATCTCCCCTTCGAGGAGATCGCGCCGATCGTCGGGCGAACGCCGACCGCGGCGCGGCAGCTGGCGAGTCGCGCGCGTCGACGAGTCCAGGGCACGAGTGAAGACGCCGATGTCGACCGCGAGCGACAACGGGAACTCGTCGACGCCTTTCTGCGCGCGCCCCGCGAAGGGGACTTCGAGGCTTTGCTTGCCGTCCTGGATCCCGACGTCGTCGCGCGGGTCGGTACGGCGGCGGCCGCGCTTGGATCCGCCGAGGAAGTCCGAGGAGCGAGCGACGTCGCGAAGATCTTCGTCGGTCGTGCCAAGGGCGCGCAGCCGGCGCTCATCGACGGCGCACCCGGACTAGTTTGGGCGCCGGGCGGCCACCCGCGGATGGTGTTCAGCTTCACGACCGCCGATGGAATGGTGACGTCGATCGAGTTGATTTCGGACGCGGCGCGGCTCGGCGCAATGGATTTGGTGATCGCGGACGCGTGACCGCGCCGGCGTCCGCGATGGGCGCCGGCGTGGCGTCCGCCAGCCGCACATACCTAGAACGGCTCCAGCTTCTTCGGCTCGGCGAGCATCGTGGTCGCGCTATGGCCCGGATCGAGCTCGTGCGGCGCGGTCGGGCTCATCTTCAGCCCGAGCTTGTCGCTCACGCTGCCGACGGGAATCGGATCCGCCGGTGGGGGAAGAGGAGTCTGCGCGAACGACAGCGCTGGGAGCAACGCGCACGCGGCCCAAGCGAACATCAGGCGGCTTCGAGTCATGGACCCCTCGTCGTAGTAGTAACTCTCCCTACTGTGCCGGCAAGAGAGTCGCGCGTCAGTAGGGAATTGTGCGCACGTTTGACGGGGAGTCCTGCACAGTAGGTTTGAAGGCCATGGATCGCCCCACCTTCGCGAGCCGCGCGCTTCAATTCTATCGCCGCCTGTCGACGCCTGCCGTTCCACCGGGCGTCGAGGTCATGAATCCATACAAGAGCCGCCGCGTGATGGGATACGTGGCCGACTTCTTGGACCGATACTTCGCCGACGCCGCGCCTCGCGTCCTCGTGTTCGGCATCAACCCTGGCCGCTTCGGCGCCGGCATCACAGGCATCACGTTCACCGATCCGGTCGCGCTCGCGGACTTCTGCGGCGTCGCCAACGACCTGCAACGCAAGCGCGAGCTGTCGTCGATCTTCATCTACGACTTCATCGAACGCTACGGCGGCGTGCGGGATTTTTACCGCCACTTTTTTCTTACGGCGATGTGCCCGTTGGGATTTACGCGCGGCGGGCTGAATCTCAACTACTACGACGTCCCCGCGCTCGCGCGAGCCGTGGAGCCGTTCATCGTGAAGTCGATCAAGGCGCAGATCGCGCTCGGCGGGCGAACCGACCACGCGATCGTGATCGGCAAGCACAAGAACCTGCACTTCTTCGAGCGTCTCAACGAGCGGCACGGTTTCTTCGACACGATCGAAGCCGTCGAGCACCCGCGATCGATCATGCAGTATCGCCGGCGCCATCTCGAGCGATATCTCGAGGAGTACGAGACGGTTTTTCGGCGGGCGGTGAAGAGACGGGCAACCGGGAGACCCGGCACCGCGATACCTGGAAAGCGTTGAGTGGTGACCGGCGAACGCTGTTCCGGTACCCGGTGACCCTGTGTCCCGGTCCGCGGCTCCGGGCTCGCTCCGCGCGTCGTTGTCGGGGTTCGTCTTGACGGGCTCGGCCCCCCGATCACCGGTCACCCGACGACCCGAATGTCCCGGTAAGACTGCCAACGGCGTTCTCAGTCTGTGCAGATAAAAACTGAGAACGCTGACATTTTGTGGGCAGTCATTTCCCGATCCTTTGTCGCCTCGATCATCGTCGTCGCCGCCTGCGGACCGGCGACGACCGATGCCGGTGCCCACGGCGTGGGTACGGGAACGGACACTATCCCTCAGGCGATTAGTTCAGTCGTCGCGGCGTCGCATACGTGCGCGCTGACGGTCGCCGGCGCGGCGTACTGCTGGGGTTATACCGTCGAGCAGCCCGGCGGAACCGACAGACTGGTCGTGACCCCCACGCCCGTGCAAGCGCCCAACGGGGGAGCCATCACTTTCCAGTCGCTGTCGGTCTCGAAGGTCGAAGACGTCACGTGCGCCGTCGCGACGACTGGCGCCGCCTATTGCTGGGGTGAGAACGATCACGGCCAGCTAGGGGACGGCACGACGACGCCGCATGCGGCTCCGACGCTCGTCGCCGGTGGGCTTACCTTCAAGAGCATTGCCGTCGGGGATGCCCACGTCTGTGGCGTGACGACGAGCGGATCGCTCTACTGTTGGGGCTTCAGCGCGAACGGTGCGTTCGGCGACGGCTCGGTCGGCGAGCATCGCACGCCGACGCCGAGTGCGGCGGGGCTCACTTTCCAAACGGTCGTCGCGGGCAGCGACTTCTCTTGCGGTCTCACGACGGCCGGCTCGGCCTACTGTTGGGGGCTCGGTAACAACGGACAGCTTGGAGACGGCAACGGACGAACGAATCGGAGTCCGGTCGCCGTCACGGGCGACCAGAGGTTCGAGAGCATCGTCGGCGATGGGCAGGGTGCTTGCGGCCTGACCGACGCCGGCAAGGCGTACTGTTGGGGCAGCGACTTCTTTGGAACGGTGGGCGATGGCTCCAGCGCTACCACGGACGGGGTCATTCGTCGCGTCGCTCCCACCGTGGTCGCCGGCGATTTGACCTTTGCTACTCTGGCCGCGGGATATCTGACCGTGTGCGGCATCACCGGGTCCGGCGCCGGCTATTGTTGGGGGGCCAACGACGGCGCGATCGGCGACGGAAGTCTCGAGCAGCGCTCGTCGCCGGTTGGAGTCTCCGGCGGCCTGACTTTCCGCAGCATCTCGAGCGGCACCGGCTATAGCTGCGGCATCACGACCTCCAGCGCGCTGTACTGCTGGGGCGACAACAGCGGTGGCGGCCTCGGCGACGGTACGACCGTCTCTCGGCCCGCTCCGGTCCCGATTTCTTGGCCGCGGACCGCGGAAGGAAACGCGCGCTGACCGAGCGCGAACCAAACGGGATTCTGACGTGTCCAACGGGATCGAGCCGCGCGCCGGTCCCTGCCATAGCGACCTCGCATTAGCACTTGATTAAGATGCGAGAAGGGGAGAGGCGACGCCTTGACCGGCCAATAGGGCGCTCGTAGCGTGGCTCGCAACCTTCATTGTTGAGGGCTTGATGCGTCGGATGCCCACCCCGAGGGTCGTCACTCGCCTCTGCCGCCGCGTCGCCATTTTGGCGTTGCTTGGCGTCGCCGGACTCGCGGCCTTCGCTCCGCCCGCTCACGCGCAGACGGACGTGATTCGCGGCCGCGTGCTGACGGTCGAAGGTCTGCCGCTGCAGAACGTGCGCGTGACCGCCACGTCGATCCCGGGCAACGTGACGCGCGAGGCGCGCACGAACAGAGACGGCGGCTACCAGATCGCGTTCGCCAACGGCCCCCACGACTACATCATGGGGTTTTCCCTCATCGGCTACGCGTTCAAGCAGTTCGAGATCAAACAGGTCGCCGATGAGGACGTTCTGATCGCCGACGCTCGGCTCTCGGTGGTGCAGCTCGACACCGTCGTCTCGACGGCGTCGAACCAACAGCGCGTGAGCCGCAACAGTCAGACGCCCGATGTGAGCGGCACCGAGCAGACGGTCAACAACACCAACCTGCCGCCGGAGCTGCAGGGCGACCTCGCCGCGATGGCGGCGTCGCTCCCCGGCGTCACCCTGATCCCCGGCCTCGACGGACAGGCGGACGGTTTCTCGGTGCTCGGACTCGGCGCCGACCAGAACACGACGACGATGAACGGCATGTCGTTCAACTCCGGCAACCTTCCGCGCGACGCGCAGGTGCAGTCGTCGCTGTCGACGTCGACGCTGGACGTATCTCGCGGCGGCTTCAGCGGCGCGAACTTCAACCTGTCGGCGGCGTCGGGTTCGAACTTCCGCACGCGCGGCACCAGCTTCGTCTTCAACGCGCCGGCTCTCGAGTGGACCGACCGCGCCGCGCAGGCCGTCGGCACCGAGTACACGAACCTCTCGCTCGGCGGAGTGATCTCGGGTCCGATCACTTACAACCAAGCGTTCTTCAGCCTGTCGTATCAGCTCGGACGGAATTCTCGCGACAACGCGACCCTGCTCAACACGAACGCGCTCGGCCTTCTCACCGCCGGCGTGGCGTACGACTCCGTGCAGAATCTGCTCGGCATTCTTCGCCAGCGCGGGCTCAACCCGACCGTCGGCGGATTGCATCAAACGCGGCTCTCCGACAACGGGTCGGTCTTCGGGAACGTCAGCTTCTCTCCGCCGCAGTCGACGACGGGCCAAACCTTCGGCCTGACCTACAACGCGAACTGGTCGCGCCAGGATCCGGCCGGCGGCGGCGCCACGTCGCTCGCGTCGGCGAGCGGAGATCGAACCAACTGGGGCGGGGGACTCCAGGCGCGTCACACGGCCTACATCGGCAATACGCTCAGCGAGACGCAGCTGAGCGGCAGCCTCTCGCGCAACTACGGCACACCGTTCCTCGTGTTGCCGGCGGGCAACGTGCGCGTGAGCTCGGACCTTCCGGATGGCGCGAGCGGCGTTTCGAACCTCGTGTTCGGCGGCGGCCAGGCGTTCGGTTCGACGTCGCAGTCGAGGAGCGCGGGCGTCCAGAACACCCTCTCGTGGTTCGACAACGCCAACAAACATCGCCTCAAGCTGGAAACCGAGATCAACTACAACGGTTCCGCGGTGAATCAGTCGTTCAACCGCCTCGGAACGTTCAGCTTCAACTCGCTCTCGGATCTCGCGAACGGAGTCCCGGCGTCGTTCACGCGCAGTCTGTCGGCGTACGACCGGTCGATCAATCTGCTTCTCGCCGGCGCGTCGATCGGCGACTCGTACCGCCGGAATCAAGATCTGCAGATCCAATACGGCGTCCGCATCGACGGCGCGCACTATCTGACGTCGCCGACCTACAACGCCGACGTCGATCACCTCTTCGGACTTCGCAACGACCACGTTCCCAATCCGATCTCGGTCAGCCCGCGCATCGGCTTCCAAAAGACGCTCGGCCAGGCACCCGAGATCTTCGCGTTCACCGGCGCGCAGCGCGCTCCGCGCGCCATCGTGCGGGCCAGCGTCGGCGTGTTCACGAACAACCCGAGCGTCGGTCTGATCTCGTCGGCGCTCGACAACAATGGCTTACCGACCGGCGCGCAGCAGATCTCGTGCGTCGGCCCGGCGGCGCCGATTCCCAACTGGGCCGGATACGAAACCGATCCGGCTTCGATTCCGACGACCTGCGCCGACGGCACGCTCGGAACGCCGTTCGCGACGTCGGCACCGAACGTCTACCTCATTTCGCCCGATTATCACACGCCGCGTTCCGTGCGCGCGAACGCGTCGTGGAACGGAAGCCTGTTCGACGGCCGTTTCGCCGCGGGGATCAACGGAACGTACTCGCTCAACGTCGACCAGCAGCGGTCGTTCGACCTCAACTTCAAGCCGGCGCAGCAATTCTCGCTCGACGACGGCCGCCCGGTGTTCGCGCAGGCCGCGAACATCGTTCCGACCACCGGCTCGATCGCGCCGGGCGACGCCCACGTCACGACGTCATATACGCACGTGTACGAGACGCGCTCCGACCTCAAGTCGCACACGTCGCAGATCCAGGTCTCGCTTTCGCCCATTCCGCACGGCCCGACCAAGTTCACCTGGTCCACGACCTATACGTACTTGCACACGCGTGAGCTCGTCTCCGGATTCCAAAACACGGCCGGCAATCCGCTCGATCTCCTCTGGTCGACGAACGGCCAGGGTCCGCACCAGATCAGCTACAGCCTTCGCTACAACCTGTTCAACGCCGCGGCGATCTCCTGGAACGGCTCTTTCCGTTCGGGCAACAAGTTCACTCCAATGATCGCCGGCGACGTCAACGGCGACGGCTACTCCAACGACCGCGCGTTCGTCTACAACCCCGCCAGCCTCGGGGCGGGAGACAGCGCGCTCGCCTCCGGCATGCGGCAACTGCTCGACAATTCGACCGGCGCGACACGAGATTGCCTCGAGAAGCAGATCGGCCACATCGCCACACGGAACAGTTGCCAAGCGCCGTGGAGCTCGAACGCGAATATCAGCGTATCGCTCGATCGCGCGAAGTTCCGTATGCCGCAGCGCGCGAACGTCTCCTTCTCGCTCAACAATCCGCTCGGTGCGGCCGACCTCGCGCTCAACGGCTCAGGGCATCTCAAAGGCTGGGGACAGTCGTACGCGCCTGACCAGAGCCTGCTCTATGTGCGCGGGTTCGATCCCTCGACCAAGCGGTTCACGTACGAGGTGAACCAGCGCTTCGGGGCGACGAGCCCGGCGCTCGTCGTGCTTCGATCGCCCGTGGTGTTCACGACGCAAGTCCGCGTCGACGTCGGTGCGATGCGCGAACGGCAGACCCTCGGCATGCAGCTGGGCGTCGGTCGCGTGCTGCCGGGCACGCGCGCGCCCGAGGCTCTGTTCCGAGCCATCGGCGTGAGCAGCATCAGCAACCCGATGGGGACGATCATTCGCCAACAGGATTCGCTGCACCTCACCGTGGTCCAGGCGGACAGTCTCGCGGCGATGAACCGGCGCTACACCTACCGGTGTGATTCGCTCTGGGCGCCGATCGCTCGATACTTCGTGCAACTTCCGGAGCGCTACGACGAAGGCGAAGCGTACGATCGCTACCTTCGCACTCGACGAGCTCAGATCGACATGCTGAGCCAACTCGCGCCGACGATTCGCGCGCTGCTGACGCCCGAGCAGCTGCGCAAGGTCCCGCAGTTGACGCTCAACACGCTCGATCCATTGTATCTCGCATCCGTGCGCGACGGCACGTCTCTCTATGTCGGCGGCATCGCACCGTTCTTCGGCGCCCCGATCTTTATTGGCGGTGGCGGATACGAGATGGCCGCCGTGGCGTTCACGCGGTTTTGAGGACGTCGACGATGCTCTCCACTCGAAGCCTCATCGCATTGACCGCGGCGCTGGTCGCACCCGCCGCCGCCGTCGCACAAGGCGATTCCACTCACAAGACGGATACGACCCACAAGGCGGCACCCGTCGGTCCGGCCGTCCGCCGGATCTCGACCGCGTCGGCGCTTTCGACCGCGGACCTCGGCGGAATCAACAACGTCGTCGAGCTGAAGGACGGTCGCGTACTCGTCAACGATGGAACGCGTCGCCGTCTGCTCTTGATGGACACGACACTCAATGTCGTGGAAGTCGTGCTCGACTCACTCGCCGAGGTCGCGAATACGTACGGCACGCGAGCGGGCATGATGATTCCGTATCGTGCCGACTCGATTCTCTTCGTCGATCCCGCGTCATACGCGGCACTCGTCCTTGATCCGTCGGCTCGCATCGCGCGCGTGCGGTCGGCGTGGAATCCGGACGATATCTTTTCGTACACGAACGCCTCCGGCACGTTTGGCTGGCCGGCCACCGACGGCCGCGGACGAGTCGTCTATAGAATCTCGGCGCGTCCCGGACCGCCGAAGGTCGCGCCGCCGCCGGGCGTTCCGTATTTCCCGTCGCCGCCCGACACCGCGTTCATCGTCGCGCTCGACCTCGACACGCGAAAGCTCGACACGCTCGGCGCGGTCAAGATCCCAAAGGTCGATTATCAGATTCACATGTCGGCCGAAGGCTTCTTGTCGATCAGCGTGATGAACAATCCGCTTCCGACGACGGACGAGTGGGCCGTGATGCCGAGCGGTGCCGTCGCGTTCCTGCGTGGCCGAGATTATCGGATCGACTACAAGCAGCCCGACGGCTCGTGGACGTCGTCGCCGAAGATTCCGTTCGACTGGCAGCGACTGAACGACGTCGACAAGCAGAAGTTCGTGGACTCCGTGAAGGACGCGAACCGTCGCTCGCAGATGGGCGCCTACGTCTCGGCGATGATTCGCTGGACGAATCTCTACAACAAACCGTATCCGAAAGACCTCAAGATCCCTGCTGGATTCGTCCCGCAGAACGGATTGGCGAGGAGTTGGAAGCTTCCGCCCGACATGACCCTGCCGGCGAACTACATCTACGCGTGCGCCCCCGGCGAAGAAGCGAAGATCATCGCGTCGGCTCCGGCACCTGGTGCCACGGGTGCACCGGGTGGAGCGTCCGCGTCTCCGGCCGATCGTGATCGCGCGGCCGCACTCGGTGGCGCGGCACGCGCGGCTGCTCCTGGCCCCCGCCCGACGCCGGGCGGTGCTCCTGTCTCGGGTAGCACCGCGTTGCCGACCGGGATGACGGTCACGCCCGGCGGCCCGCTCATCGGAGGTGCTCCGGTGCCGGTGGGTGGAACACCGTCGTGCATTCCGTCTCCGATCGTGGTGAGCGGTGGAGTCGCGCCGCCGATGCCGACGATTCGCGAGCTCTTCGTCGTGCCGCCGGACGAGCTGCCCGACTATCGTCCCCCGTTCATCGCCGGCGCGGCGCGCGCCGACGCGGATGGCAACCTCTGGGTGCGCACGCAGCCCGCGAAGCCGGTTCCAGGCGGACCGATTTACGACGTCATCAACAAAGAGGGCGAGCTGGTCGATCGCCTCCAGGTGCCCGTCGGTTACACGCTCGTTGGATTCGGGAAGGGCAAAGTCGTGTACCTCTCGATGCGCGATCCGAAAGGAATTCATCTCGCGCGTGTACGGTTGAGGTAGCGAACCCAACGCATCGTTGATACGGAACGTGACAGCGGGCTAGACGAGCTCGCTCGCTGTCTGCGCGATCAGTAGTTTCTGATGCCTCGGACGCTCATCGCCGGGCGTTCCGCGCAGGGCCGCGCCGAGGCTCGCTTCCTCGCAAGGAAGCTCGATGTTCGCATTTGGAGTCGCCGCCGCGATGCTCGCGATGTCGTCATCGCGCAGTATCCGCCAGTACCTCGTCTCCGGCGAGTCTCACCCGGAGCAGATCGTCGTCAACGACAATCGGCGTGCGGCGGGATCGATGACCGGCCGCACGGTCGACATTCATCTCGAGATTCGTCGCGGCGTGTGGCATCCGACCCGCGACGACGGCGGCGGGCCCGGCGTCAATGTGAACGCGTTCGCCGAGGAAGGGAAGCCGCTCAGCGTGCCAGGCCCCCTCATTCGCGTTCCGGCCGGCGCGATCGTGCACGCGTCCGTGCGCAACACGCTCTTCAACAGCGTGGTCGTCTACGGCCTCAGCGCGCGCGGCGCGGGCACGCCGCGCGCCGAGGACACCGTGCAGATTCGCCCCGGCGCCGTTCAAGAAATCTCATTTCCTGCCGGAGCGCCTGGGACGTACTACTACTGGGGGAAATCGGCTCGGGACACATCCTCGGCCGACCCGCTCGCCCGCGCGCCCGTCGACGCCCAGCTCGGCGGCGCGTTGATCGTCGACCAACGGGACACGTTCGGTTCCGAGCGCGATCGCGCGTTCGTGTTCAACTTGTGGGACCCGTCGCCACAGTCCGGCGCGGGCAGCGCCGTGCCCGACGTCGAGTCGGTCTTCTGGTTCACGATCAACGGAAAGGCGTCGCCGTACACCGAGCGACTGTCGTTCGCGGTCGGCGACACCGTTCGCATGCGATTCGTGAACCTGACCCTCGCGTCTCACCCGATTTCGCTCGGTGGAGTGTTCTACAGCGCGAATCGGGGCGACGGGATGCCCGGAGATTCGACCGTGGCCGTCTGGCGCGCGATCGCGAAGAACGCAACCGCTCTGCCGCCCGATTCGGCGAGCCCACGCCCGGCGTTTCAGCAGCTCGAGAACGGCGCGACATACGATTTCGCCCTGACCCCTCCGGCGCCGGGAGACTTTTCGTTCGTCGTCAAATCGGCGAACGGAACGCTCCTCGCGCGCTTCCCGGTTCACGTCCGCTGACGACCGGCCGGCTTCGCGCGTGTCCGGGTCACAGCGCCTCGACGCGATCGCTGCGCGGGACGATCCCTCTAGTCGTCAGCGACAGGCGGTAGCGTCAGGAAGAGCGCGACACAGCGAACGTGTGCGGTCGGCGGAGGGCGAGGGGCGGGACTGTCTGGAGCGGAGCCGAGGAAGTATTGCCGGGCAGTGTCGGCAATACTTCACTGGTCCGCGGAAGACAGTCCCGCCCCTCGCTCCATGGGACAGGAAGCCGTGTTACGCCACCACGACGCCCTTGCCGTCGCGACCGCCACGAGGGATCGTCTATCGCGCCCAAACTCGGGGACTCTCATGCGCCGCCTCGCCCTGCTTGCCGCGCCGCTCATCGCCGCCAACCTCGCCGCCCAAGTCCGCCCCGGCGTGAAGCCGGGTTGGGAGTGGTCCGACGACTCCGTTTTCGCCGTCGTGAACGCCGTCCGCGCCGGCAAGAGTCTCAAGCCGAAAGCATGGCCAAACGGGGCGAAGGTCGCGGTGCTCTTCTCGTTCGACGTAGACAACGAGACCGTCTCGATACGCTTCGGGGAGCCGACGATCGGCGGTCTGTCGCAGAACGAATACGGCGCGCGCGCGGGATTGCCGCGCGTCGTCGCGCTCTTCGACAAATACAAGATCCCTGTGACGTACTTCATTCCGGCGATGAGCGCGCGGATCCATCCAGAGATGGTCGATCTCATCCGCAAATCCGGGCGCAACGAGATCGCGGTGCACGGCTGGATCCACGAGATGAACTCGCAGCTTCCATACGCGACGGAAAAGAGCCTCCTTCAGCGAGCCGTCGACTACTGGACCAAGACACTTGGCCAGAAGCCGACCGGATATCGCGCGCCGAGCTGGAACTTCTCGCCGAACACGCTGCGCATTCTGCGCGAGATGGGGTTCAAGTACGAGAGCTCGATGATGTCCGACGAGAGCCCGTACGAGCTGCTCGAGAAAGGCAAGCCGACGGGCATCGTCGAGCTGCCGGTCGAGTGGATCATGGACGACGCGCCGCTCTACAATCCGCAGGGGAACGCCTACGCGTCGCCTCGGGAGGTCGCGCAAGTCTGGATGGACGAGTACGACAAGGCGTTGGAGGAGGGCTCGATGTTCATCCTCACCAACCATCCGCACATTTCGGGGCACCGCTCACGCGTCGTGGCGTTGGAGATGCTGATTCAGCACATCAACGCCAAAGGCGGCGCCTGGTTCGCGACGCACGACGCGGCGGCGAACTACGTCAAACAGCAGGCGGGGATGAAATAGCGTCGGGCTCGGCAGGTCAGCCCCCTTGCGCGGACACCGCGTCGGCGGCGAACCTCACGCAGGACGATCTGTCGCGCTACGAGGTGCTCGTGAACATCGTCGCAATGCTTGCCAAACGAACCGTCGCCCGCTTCATCCCCGGCGCGAAGGCGACCGTGCGTTGCAGCGCCTGTCAGAGGGAGCGGAACGGCAGCGTTCAGCTGATCGCCGGTCCCGGCGTGTATCTCTGCAACAGCTGCATTCAGCGCGCGTCGCGGCAACTCGCGCCGCGGCGACCGGCGCCGGATGCGATCCGCTGTCGCTTCTGCCGTCAGCTCCGGCCGCCGCCGGAAGTCACGCACGTCGAGGGCCTCGCCGTGTGCGCCGACTGTCTCGGCCTCATGGAGCACATCCTGGAGACGGCCGACACCTCGCGAACGGTCTCCTGAGACGTCGACGCGCCGCACTCGGGACACCGCGTCATGTCACCGCGCGAATTCGCGCTCGCGGATGGTCAGCAGAGCGCCGGCAAACGCGAAGCTCTTTCGATTGCGATCGACGCCGAGCTCGGGGCGGTACTTGCGTGACATCTCGGCGAGCGGTGTGATCATGGCGTGCTTCACCTTGCACGTTGTCTCGAACAGAAACGCCTGGCCGTTTCGCCGAAACACGACCCACACGTGACCGCGATCGTCGCTGGGCTCTCTCGGCGTCCAAGGAAGGCAACGCCCCTCGATGAGATCCGCGTCGATCCCGAGCTCGACCAGTATGCGCGACGCCTAGATCGCGTGGTCTCCGCAGTCGCCGCGTCTGATTTGCTCGAACGTCCGAGGATGCTGCCAGTAGTCGGGCACGCGAAACAGATCGGGGTCGGAGACATATTCGCAGCCGAGCAGCCACTCCTGAATGTCGTCGACGTTCGACGTCGCGATACCGCTCGCCCCCTCGAAGTACCAGGCGAAATCGTGGATCGACCCGGCGCCGTACCGCTTCACCGGCACGCGATAATTGATTCGCTCCCACGGGTCGGCCACCGACACGCCGCGGAGCACGAGTCGCCACAACGGCCGCAACGGCCAGAACAACAAACCGCGAGCTGTGACCGTCACGATGTGCGCGACGTGCGCATCAACCGGGCGGCTCGGTGTGCGTGCATCCCGTCGTGCGCCGCGAGTCCGAGAGCTGCGTGATCTTCCACTGCGCCCCGACCTTCCTCAGCATGAACGCGTCGACGCCGCAGTGCGAGAATTCCTTGTTGCGGTGGAACGTGAAGTACGCCCACACCTGCGCGACGTCGCCGTCGATCCGAACCTCGGGATCGAAGATGCGCTCGTTCCACACGTCCCCCGCCGGAGATCGCACGATCGCCGCGCCGAACTGAGACGGAGCCAATAACGTCACCGACGTCACGCCGTCGCGCGTTCGCACGCCAGTAAGCCGGGCACTCGTATCGAACGCGACGCTGAGCAACGACGTATCTCGCGTCCGCATGGCGTCGAACACCTTCTGCACCACCGCCAACACCGCCGCCTTCTCCGATTCCTGTGCCCGCGCCGGCGTCGTGCTCACGCATAATCCCAACGCCGCGGCTACAAAGTAAACTCGCCTCACGATGAGTCCCTCGCTCCTTTTGACGTTCCGTCCACCCGTCCACCCGTCCACCCGTCCACCCGTCCACGCGTCCACCGCCTACCCCTGATACGCCGTCGCTCCCCCGACCACCGTCCTCACGATCTGAATGTCCTTGATCTTCTCCGGACTCACTGCGTGCGGATCGTCGGCCAGCACCACGAAATCCGCCAGCTTTCCGGCTGTGATCGAGCCTTTCGTGGCTTCTTCGTGCGAGTTGTACGCGCCGTTGATCGTGTTGACGCGGAGCGCCTCGTCGACCGTGATGCGTTGATTCGCGCCCCACGTCTTTCCGTCCCAACCGGTGCGCGTCACCATCCCCTGAATTCCCATCAGCGGCGCGAACGGTCCGGGTGAGAAGTCGGATCCGGCCGCGGCCCAGACGCCCGCGTCGATGAACGTCCGATACGCCATGCTCCGCTTCATCAAGTCTTCGCCGTAGAACACGAACTTGTCGGAGTTGTAGTACGCGTACGTCGTGAACATCGCCGGTACGGCACCGAGCGCCTTGATGCGGCGCACGAGGTCGTCGTTGATGAGCGTGCAGTGCGTGATCTTCGGCCGCGCGTCCGCGCGCGGGAACGCCTTCTGCGCGCGCTCGACCGCCGTGAGGAACATGTCGATCGCCACGTCGCCGTTGGCGTGACAATTCACCTGGATGCCCGCTCGGTGCACGCGCTCGATCCACGCGTTGAGATCGTCCTGCTTCTCCGTGATGTTGCCGCGATAGCCGGACTGCAAGCCGGGGTAGGGAATGCTCAACGCCATCGTGCGCTCGGAGAACGACCCGTCCACCGTGTGCTCCGACGTCGCGCCGAACTTGACCCACTCGTCGCCGAAGCCGGTCATGATGCCGCCGTTCATCATCGAATCGAGCACGCGGCCGCTCGCCTCGTAGCTCACACGATGCAGCAGTTGTCCGCGAGCGCGCACCTCCTGAATCGCCGAAAGATCCCCGCCTTCGTGGTGCACGCTCGTCAGCCCGTAGCGTACGAACTGCTTCGAGATGTGCGCGATGCCGTCGCGTTCGCGCTGCGCTTGTTGCTCAGGCGTATATCGCGTCCGGTTGCCGACGCCGTTGAACGCGCCGCGCGCGCGGTCGGTGACACGTCCGTTCAACTCCCCGCTCTCGTCGCGGTCGTACGTTCCGCCCGGAGGGTTCGGCGTGCTCTTGTCGATCTTGGCCAGCTGGAGCGCCTTGGTGTTGTAGAACGACGTATGCCCGCCGCGGTGGTGCACCACCACGGGATGTTCGGTCGACACTTTGTCGAGATCGCTCGCGACGAGCTGCCGCTTGTCCTTCACCTTCGTGTCGTCGAAGAAGTATCCCTCGACCCACGTGCCCGGCGGCGTCTCCTGCGCTTTCGCGCGTAGCTTCTGCACGATGCTGTCGATCGTGACGAACTCTACCTCGAACGGATTCCCGACGAGCACCTCGTAGAGGAGCGTCGTTCCGCCTGCGTGGTTGTGGCAGTCGGTGAAGCCGGGCACGATCGTCATGCCCTTGGCGTCGTACGTCTGGCTGCCCTTGCGCGCGAGTCCGCGCACGTCGGCGCTGTTGCCGACGGCGATGATCCGCCCGCCGCTCACCGCGAACGCCTCCGCTCGAGGCATCGCCGCATCCATCGTGTAGACCTTCGCGTTCACGACGATCAGGTCGGGATCGGCCGCCGTGGAGAACGGCGACGCAGTAAACGGATGCCCGTCGCTGAACGTGGGCCGCGTGAGAATGCCCGCGGCGCTCGCCGCCGCCAGCCCCATGAATTCCCTGCGGCTCTGATGCTGGGTCATCGGATCTCCGGTGGACAGGTGGACGGGTGGACAGGTGGACAAGAGCTTGCGGCCGGAACGCTTGGCGAGTGGGCGGCCAACTGATCGACGGCGCCGCTGATAAGCGTTTCGCTGTCCACCCGTCTACCCGTCTACCCGTCCACCCGTCCACCTACCTGTCAACGACGGGAAGATACGCCCGCCACGGCCCGATCGCACTTCGGTACTGTTTCGCCATCACGCGCGCGATCTGAGCGATGTGTCCCAGGTCGTGAACGACCCAGGTTGAGAGCAGTTGTTGAAGCGTGACGAGTCCGAACGCCGGATGCTCGGCCTCGAGCGAAAGGTGCTTCTCCGTGAGCTTCCAGTCGGCAAGCGTTCGCAGGCTGTCGGCACGGAGCGCTTCGAACTCGTCGAGCAGTTCGGCCAACGATTTGCCTTCGCTCTCGCGGAACTGCGCCTCCCGATCGAAGGGAGTGAAGCGGCGTTGCGGACCCTGCGCGAGAATGATCGTCGCGCGCGGAATCCAGTCGGCTCGTTCGCCATGGATGAGGTGCCCGACGATGACGTACGGACTCCATGTATCGGGGCCCTCGTTCGCGTTGGTCCACCCGGGCGACAACCCGGCGAGCATCGAGCGCAACGTACTCGGCGTCCGCTCGAGCACGCTGACGCCCATCGGTAGGTCAAAGTTCAAGAGGTCTCCCTGTCCACCTGTCCCAGCCGGCACCACCGTTCCCCTTTCGGTGCCCTGAGAGCCGCTGTCTATTGGAAGCTAGCAAGTCGGTCCCGGCCACTCCGGTCTCTCGGCGAATCGAGCCTCGATGCGACGCGCGCCCTCCGCGTGGCGGGGAGCCGCGTGCCGATCGTGGCGATCAGCGCCGACGCGACGCCCGGCGCGCGAACGGAGGCGATGAGCGCGGGCTGCAACGCGTTTCTCTGCAAGCCGTTCGATTCGGGAGATCTGGTCGCCGCGATTCGCTCTCTACACTCGGGAGTCGAACCTCTCGCGCCGGCCTGACCGAACGAAATCCGCGGACGCCGCAGAGAAACGCGCGCGTCTCATCGGCTTTCGTGGAGTACATCAACGCGTGCAGTCCGATGATCGCCATGGCGCGGTCTCGATCCGTGCGCTGGCGTCGCGCTAGTCGATGTCGCGGTGCCAGAGCAGCTGCGTTTCGTCGGGCAGGTCAGGGTACGCGCCACCGTTGGCGGCGTCCAGAACGAAGCCGTTCTTGGAGTAGAATCGACAGGCGGGGACGTTGATGTCTTGTGTCTCGACGAGAAGGCGCCGCGTGCCGCGCGCCGCCGACCATTCGACGACCGCGCTCAACAGTGCGCGCCCGACGCCGCGCTGTCGCATCGACGGATCGACACGGAGATCGAAGAGCAGGGCAAGGTCGTCGTGGCCGTCGAGTGCCGTGATCGCGCCGTCCCGCGCGGCGACCGCCGCGCCGCCGACTCGTTTGCCATCGATGCGCGCGGCGAAGAATCCCCAGCGGTCGAGATCGAATCGCGTCGCCCAGCGGTGCGGGCTATTGTCGGGGTAGGCGTCGTAGTCTTTGAGGCAGGGCCTTGCGATGGTGCGCGACTCGACGCGAGAGCCTCGGCTCGCCAGAAGCGCGTCCACGTCGACGACACTCTCGACACGAAAGGCGATCGGAATCGACGCATACTCCGCGATCGCACGCGCGTTCTCCATCCTGACGTCGACGCTCACGAACCGATGGCGCCGCTCAGGGGACGACGTTCAACACCATCGCTCCCTGCACCGCCGGATTCACCGTCAGGCTCGCGACGATCGTCGTGTGGCCGGCTGCACGCGCTCTCACTAGCCCCGTCACCGAATCCACGGTGGCGACGGTGGCGACCGTCGTGTCGGCGGCACGCCACCGGAACGTGACATCCGCCAACGGATCTTGCGGACAGGGCTCGATGTTTGTAGGAGACTCTCATACTGACCTCAACATAACACCAGAAACGACGGCGGATCATCGCTTCCGTAGCCCGCCAGCACGGGCGACGCAACGGCTCGGTAGTGCCAGTACAGCCAGATCCTCGCGGCCCGGCAGCACGCAAACAGCCCGGGACCAAAGCGACGAGTCGAAGGCGGGTGCGTCTGTTCATCGATCAACAACGATCGACAGCCGCTTCCGATCACGTCGGAGACCGTGACGCGAAACGGCGCTGACACGAAGTCAGCGCCGTCAGGAAGTCCGCGCTCCTAGGGCGTTGGCGCTCCCAGGAAGTCAGCGCCTTAAGGAAGTCAGCGCTCCTAGGAAGTCAGCGCCCTCACAAGGCCTACCGCTTCGGATCGAGTATCTCCCCAATCCGATGATCCACGCCCGCCAGATGCAGCCTCGTCTCCCGATCCGTCGTTCTCCCCTGCGCCGCACGCACCTTCTCCCGCAGCGCGACTATCTCACCCCGAATCTCCGATCGCGCGTCTTCCGCCAGCGGCGCGATCGTGATCCCGAGCGCCGCGAGCTGCTGGATCTGCGCCAACTGCGCGGCCGGCGGATTCAGCTTGTTGTTCATCTGCGTGAGGTAGCTGTTCTGGAGC
>Ga0157372_10000698_pt1 | contig 36887 bp, 31 predicted proteins | sample C55metaG_FD_115307 | JGI IMG/M metagenome (GOLD analysis project Ga0157372, IMG submission 115307) | Corn rhizosphere microbial communities from Kellogg Biological Station, Michigan, USA - C5-5 metaG | ecosystem: Host-associated > Plants > Roots > Rhizosphere > Soil | place: USA: Michigan...
GCGAGCGCCGCGCCGATCGCCTCGACGTCGGCGCCCTCGTCGATGATCACCGGCGACTTGCCGCCGAGCTCCAGCGTGACGCTGGCGAGGTTCTTGGCAGCCGCCGCCATGACGATCTTGCCGACGCGGGTGCTGCCGGTAAAGAAGATGTGGTTGAACGGCAGCTCGAGCAGCGCCTCGGCCACGCTCACGTCGCCTTCGAATAGCGCCGCCTCGTTCTCGTCGAACACCTCGGCGACGATCTCGCGCGCGATCTTGGCGGTGTTCGGGCACAAGTCGGTCAGCTTGACGATCGCGCAGTTGCCCGCTGCGACCGCGGCGGCGAGCGGGCCGAAAACCAGGCCCATCGGGAAGTTCCACGGGCCGAGGATGAGGCACACCCCGCGCGCCTCGTAGACGATCAGGCCCTTGTCGTTTGGGTTGTTGGTCGGCGTAACCTGGGTCGGCTTCATCCATTCCTCGAGGCTGTCGATGTTGAGCTGGATGTTGCTGACGACGTTCATGATCTCGGTGACGCGGATCTCGCCTTCGGGCTTGCGGGTATCCTTGCGCACCGCGGCGACGATGTCGTCGGCGTGCGCCTCGACCGCGGCCTTCAGCCTGGCGAGCTTGGCCTTGCGCTGCTCGGCCGTGGAGGCCTTGACGTCCCATTGATGCGCGCGTTGCAGTTCGAAGACGCGCTTGATCTCCGTGGAAAGGTCGGCGGCGGTGGGGGCGGCGATGGCCATCGTGGGTGTTCCTGTCTGAAGTCGAAAGCTTGGCGCCCATATGGACGCTGCGGCGGAAAATGCCAGCGGGTTCGGCGACGAACGTTGACTCTGCCCGCCCTGCGCGATTGGATGGACGGCAAAGGGAGATCGTCCATGGGCAGGTATGGGGTTGCGGCCGCGATATTGGCTTCGGCGAGCGCGTGGATGGCGAACCCCTCGGCAGCGCAGAAGACGGCGAGCGATCTTGCGGTCATGCCCCCGGTGCCCGACGACTATACGCCGAAGAAGACCGCGTGGGGCGACCCGGACTTCACCGGCATGTGGCCGATCAACGATATCGCCGAGATTCCCGTCAGCCGCCCGGACCAGTACGGCGACCGCTTCTTCAAGACCGACGAGGAGCTTAAGAAGGAAAGCGCGCGCACGCAGCAGCTCGAGACGGGATACGCCAGGGAGGACAAGGAGGAGAAGATCGGTCTCGGCCACTGGATCGAGTATCTCGGCGGCAACCGGCGCACCTCGATGATCGTCGACCCGCCGAGCGGCAAGCTGCCCGCGCTGACGCCGCAGGCGCAGGCGCTCAGCAAATCCGGGCGCTCGAGCTGGGTCAGCGGGCAGCCGTTCGACTGGGTGAGCGACTTCGACACCTGGGATCGCTGCGTCACCCGCGGCTTTCCGGCTTCGATGCTGCCGTTTCGCTACAACAACGGCATCCAGATCAAGCAGGCGCCGGGGTTCGTCGTCATCAACCTCGAGATGCTTGGCACGCGCATCGTGCCGGTCGTGCCGAAAGCGCGGTTCGCGCAACTGGAAAAGACCCGCTGGCCGGCGAGCGTTCGGGCCTGGATGGGACAGTCGCTCGGTTACTGGGACGACAGGAACACGCTGGTCATCGAGACGACGAACATCGTCGCGGGCGATTCCGCGACCGGCGACCACCTCGCCCGGGCCGCCGCGCCGCTCAACATGGCGACCCGCGGGGTGCCGCCGAACAACACCGTGCCGATGAGTGCCGACGCCAAGGTCGTCGAACGGCTGACGATGGTCGGCCCGAACACTCTTACCTACGAGATGACCTACTCCGATCCACCGGTCTTCACCGCCCCGTGGACCCTGCGGGTGAACTGGACGCGCGACGAGAAGTACGCGTTCTACGAATACGCCTGCTTCGAGGGCGACGTGCAGGTGAGGAACTTCATCAACTCCTCGCGCGCGGCGCGCGGGCTGACGACGAGCAAGGTCGGCTCGCCCGACCGGGCGGACGGCGGGGCCGGCGCGGTGGCGGCGAACTGAGACCCAGCGGCCCTTGCCGGAGGGCCGAAGGCCACCCAGATTCGGCGGATGACCAGGAACGAAACGAGGCGGGCCGGCCGGATCGCCCAAGTCAGGCGCGTTTGTCACCTGGCGCTCGGCCCCGTCCTGATGCTCCTATCGCCTGCGGTCGGCCTGATACCCGGGCCTGGCGGCCTGATCGTGTTCATCGCCGGCCTCGCGGTGACTCTGCAGGCCAGCCATGTGGCGAAACGAACCTATGTCCGCATCAAGCGGCGCTGGCCGCGGGTCGGCCACTGGTCGGACAAGGGGCTGCGGCGCCCGAGCCATTTCCGCCGCCTGCGGCGCCGCCAGCAGGCGCGCGGAGCAACGGGATCGAACTAGCGCTCGCGCGCGATCCAGCTGTGGGTTTCCTCGACCCACGCGCGAACCGGGCGGCCCAAGCGGTCTCTCGCCGGCTTGAAGCGGAAACGCTGTTCGATCAGCCGACACGCGAGATTGTCGAGAAGAGGATAGCCGCTCGAATGCTCGGCGCGGCAATTGCTGGCGCGCCCGTCAGGGTTGACGGCATAGACAACGTCCACCGAGGCCTCCTGGCCGAGGCCGAGCACGCCCTCGGGCAGGTCCTTGTACGACATCTTGCCTCCCGTTTGGCGCGGCCCCACGACGGCTTCGCCATCCCCGTCGCCAGCGCCGTTGCCGCCAAGGCCGCCCCCGCCGAGGCCGTTCCCGGCGCCGCCGGCGCCCTGGCCGGGCCCGGGCAGGCTCGACGCCCCATTGTTGGCGGCGGAGCCAATCCCCGCCTGCGGCGCGGTTACCACCGGCGGCACGACCAGCGGCCGGACCGGCGGCGCGACGACGGCGGTCGCCTCGTTGCGGACGTTCCGCGGCGACGCCTCGTGCCTGGGCGCGGGTTTTCGCGCGCGCGGCTCGGGAGCCTTGGGCTGGCCGGTGGGCTGCGGCGCTTCGGCCAGATCGACCGACACCAGCCGCAGCGTGGTCACGGCCGTGCGCTCGACGTTGAGGCCGAGGGCCAGCAGGGCCAACATGGCCACGACGATCGCCACCGAAGCAGCGCCTGAAAGCGCGCGAGGAGGATGCGCGGCGTACATCGCTCAGTTTTTCTACTCTAGCCGGCATGCACCGAGACTGAATACCCTATCCACCGCGCAGCAACTGCACCCCCCAGTCCCGTTCGAACAGGTAGAGCAGCAGCCGCGCCGCCTCGCCGCGTTCGCCGGTGAGACCGCCATCGCGCTCGATCAAGAGCCGCGCGTCGTCGTGCGCGATCGGCAGCAGGCGCTGGATCTGGTCGAGATCGGCGATGCGAAAGTGAGTATCGCCGGATTGGCGCGTGCCGAGAAGCTCGCCGCCGCCGCGCAGCACGAGGTCCTCCTCGGCGAGGCGGAAGCCGTCTTGCGTCTCGCGCATCAGGGCGAGGCGATGCTTACCGGTCCCGGACAGTTCACCGCTTCTCAGCAGCAGGCAAACCGATTTCGCGCGGCCCCGTCCCACCCGACCCCGCAGTTGGTGAAGCTGGGCGAGGCCGAACCGCTCGGCCTGCTCGATCACCATCAGCGTCGCGTCGGGCACGTCGACACCCACCTCGATCACGGTGGTGGCGACGAGAAGCCGCGCGTCTCCGCCAACGAAGCGTTCCATCGCCGCGTCCTTCAGCTCGGGCTTGAGCTGGCCGTGGACCAGCACGACGGTGTCGCCAAACCGGTGCCTCAAGGCCGCAAACCGCGCCTCGGCGGCGGCGATGTCTTCGGTTTCGTGCTCGCGGACCATCGGGCAGACCCAGTAGGCCTGATGGCCACTCGCGATATGGCGGGCGAGGCCCTCGACAACCTCGGGCAAGCGCTCGGCGGCGATGACGCGGGTGTCGATCGGCTGGCGCCCGGGGGGCATTTCGTCGAGCTTGCTGACTTCCATCTCGCCGTATTGCGCCAGCACGAGGGTGCGCGGGATCGGGGTCGCGGTCATCGAGAGGGTGTGCGGCGTCAGCTTGCCCTTCTGCGTCAGCAGCAGGCGCTGCGAGACGCCGAAGCGATGCTGCTCGTCGATCACCACGAGGGCGAGGTCCCTGTAGCTCACCGCCCCCTGGAAGATCGCGTGGGTGCCGACGACGACATCAATGCTGCCGTCGAGGAGTCCCAGCAGGATGCTTTCGCGCGCGCGGCCCGTGTCGCGGCCGGTGAGCAGGGCGATGTTGACCCCGGTCGGCGCGGCCAGTTGGCGCAGCGTTTCGTAATGCTGGCGGGCGAGGATCTCGGTTGGCGCCAGCATGGCCGCCTGCGCCCCCGCCTCGACCGCGATCAGCATCGCCTCGAGCGCGACGACCGTCTTGCCGGAACCGACATCGCCTTGCAGCAGGCGCAGCATCGGGTGCGGCCGGGCGAGGTCGCGTGCGATTTCGCCGATCGAGCGCCGCTGCGCCCCGGTCAGGGGAAACGGCAGCGAGAGCTTGCTCCGCAGCCGCCCATCGCCTTGCAGCGGCTGCCCCCTGCGGCGGCGGTTGTCGGCGCGCACGAGCAGCAGCGCGAGGCTGTTCGCCAGCAGCTCGTCGTAGGCGAGCCGGTCGCGCGAAAGCGGGTGATCCCCGCGATGGGCCAGCACCAGCGCGTCGCGCCAGGCAGGCCACTTGTGCTTGTCGAGCACACCGGGCTCGATCCATTCGGGCAACTCCGGCGCGCGTTCGAGCGACTGGGCGACGAGGTCCGCAACCTTCGGCTGGGTCAGGCCCTCCGCCAGACTGTAGACCGGCTCGAGAAGGTGCCCCATCAGCCCGGCGCTGCTCGTGGCGACATGGTCCGGGTGGACGATCTGCAGCATGTCGCCGTAGCGGTCGAGCCGCCCGGCAACCCAGCGTTTCTCGCCGACGGGCAGCTGCTTCTTCGCGGTGTAGCTGGCGCGGCCGAAGTAGGTCAGCGCCAGCGTGTTGCCCTTGGCGTCCTTCGCCAGCACGCGGTAGGGTCCGCGGTCGTTCCTCGGCGCGCGGTGCTCGACGGGGGTCAGCGCCACCACGATCTGCTCGCCCTCGCGCGCCTCGTCGAGGTCGGCGACCGCGCGACGCTGCACGAAGCGATCCGGCAGGTGATAGACGACGTCCCTCACCCGCGTCAGCCCGAGCTTCTCGAGCGGCTTCGTCAGCTTCGGCCCGACGCCCTCCAGGCTGGCGGTCTCGGCGAACAGGGGGTTGAGCCGGTCGGGGCGCATGCCGCACGTCTAACCATCGCCCGGTTCGCCGTAAATGAAGGGAACAAGGCCGTTGCTCGCGCTTTAGCCACTGCAACGGACGGGGCGAGGACTGACGAGGAGTTTCCCATGCCCAAAGAGCAGTTTACCGACGCCATCATGCTGCTGAAGAACGACCATCGCACGGTCGAGGACCTGTTCAGCAAGTTCCAGAAGGCCAGCGGCAAGGACCGCAAGTGGCAACTGGCCCAGCAGATCTGCAACGAGCTGAAGATCCACGCGATGATCGAGGAAGAAATCTTCTACACGGCCTGTCAGAGCGCGGTCGAGGACAGCCTCTATCACGAGGCCTTCGTCGAGCACGATGGCGCCAAGGTGCTGATCAACGACATCATGGCGAACGGCCCCGACGACGAGTTCTTCGAAGCCAAGGTGACCGTGCTGTGCGAGGAAATCAGCCATCACGTAAAGGAAGAGGAGCGACCCAAGGAGGGCTTCTTCGCCCAGGCCCGGCAAGGCGATGTCGATCTCGTCCGCCTGCGTGACCAGCTGATGGAGCGCAAGCAGGAACTCCTGCAGAAGGAAAAGAACGGCGGCCTGCCGGCGGCCAAGCTGGCCGCCGTGCACCTCGAGCCGGCCTGATCGCCTTGCGCGGCATGGGCCGCCGGGTTACTCGGCGGCCCATGCCCGATCTCACCCATCGTCTCGCCCGCGCCCGGTTTCGCGCCTGGCACCGCGGCACGCGCGAGGCGGATTTCATGATCGGCGGGTTCTTCGACAGGCATCACGCCAGCTGGTCGGAGCCGGAACTGGCGTGGTTCGAGGCCCTGCTCGACGAAAACGAGGTCGACGTGCTGGCCTGGGCGCTCGGCGCGGCCGAGGTACCTGAAAAATATGCCGGGCCTCAGATGCTCGCCCTGCAAAAGCTCGACTACGTCACCATATAACTTGCGCGTGGCGCCGTGGGCCGAGTAGTCCGCCGCCAGGCCCAGCGCTCGCCGTCATGACGCCCTCAAGTCGCGCCGGCGGGTATTTGCGCGTGCCCGTGGAATCGCTCATGACAGGACTTTCAAGCACTTAGATGCCCGATCTCGGTCGAATCCTCACCGCGAAGGCGCCGCTGATACTCGCTTCGCTGGCCCGCGGCGCGCAGCCGCTGGTGCTGGCCGACCTCGCGCGGGCGGCGAAGGGCCGCGCGGTGTTCGTCGCGCCCGACGAGCAGGCGATGCGCGGGATTGTCGACGCCGCGCAGTGGTTCGCGCCCGAGCTGCAGGTGATCGAGTTTCCCGCCTGGGACAGCCTGCCCTACGACCGGGCCAGCCCCGCGCTGGCGGTCAGCGCGCGGCGGCTCTCGGCCCTGCACCAGCTTCAGGCGGGCAACTCCAGCAAGCAATTGCTGGTGACCACGATCAACGCCCTGCTGCAACGCGTGCTGACGCCGTTTCGCATCCGCGAGTCCGTGCGCGAGCTTAAGGCGGGCCTTACGATCGGGCATGAAAGCCTGACCGCGCTGCTCCAGAGGCAGGGCTATTCGCGGACCGACACCGTGGTCGACAACGGCGAATTCGCCGTGCGCGGCTCAATCTTCGACATCTTCCCGTCCGGCCTCGAGCAGGGGCTGAGGCTCGACTTCTTCGGCGACGAGCTGGAGAGCCTGCGGCTGTTCGATCCGACGACCCAGCGCACCACCGAGGTCATCGAGCGGCACCTGCTGCTGCCCGCGAGCGAAGCGCTCCTCGACGAGGAATCGATCAAGCGCTTCCGCGGCCGCTATCGCGAGCTGTTCGGCGCCAGCGCGACCCAGGACCCGCTCTACCAGGCGGTCAGCGACGGCCGGCGGCTCGCCGGCATGGAGCACTGGCTGCCGCTGTTCGAGGAGCGCATGGCGACGCTGTTCGATCACTTGCAGGCGGACGACCTGGTGGTCATCGACTCCGCCGCCTTGTCGGCCGCGGATGAGCGCTTCACCGATCTCGAGGACTACCATCGCCAGCGCACGGAGACGGCGGGGCAGGCGGCGGGAAGCTACCGGCCGCTCGAGACCGACGCGCTCTACCTTTCGCGCGAAGAATTTGCCCGTGATCTGGCGGGCTGGCCGGTGCACCGCGCCGACATCTTCGCCCAGCCCGAGAGCGACAGCGTGATCGACCTCGGCTTCAGGTCGGCGCGCGATTTCGCTCCCGAGCGTTCGCGCGGCGACAACATCTACGAGGCCGCCGCCAGCCACCTCGAAGCGGTCGCCAGGAGCGGCAAAAAGCCCCTGTTCGCCGCCTATTCCACCGGCTCGCGCAGCCGCATCGTCTCGATTCTCGAGGAAGCGGGCGCCACGGTCCGGCTGGCTGACAGCTGGCGGGAAGCGCTCGGGCTCGCGGCCAAGGGCCCGGTGGCGATGGTGCTGCCGCTCGACACCGGCTTCGCCAACGACCAGGTCGACCTGTTTACCGAGCAGGACCTGCTCGGCGACCGCCTCGTCCGCCGGCGGAAGAAGCGGAAGGACTCCGACGCCTTTCTCGCCGAACTGGCCGCGCTCAACAGCGGTGATCTCGTGGTCCACATGGAGCACGGCATCGGCAAGTATCTCGGGCTCGAGCCGATCACGGTCGGGCAGAGCCGGCATGACTGCGTCATGCTGGAGTACGCCGGGGGCGACAAGCTATACATCCCGGTCGAGAACATCGATGTCCTGTCGCGCTACGGCTCCTCGGAGGAGGCCGTTCCGCTCGACCGGCTCGGCGGCGAAGGATGGCAAAAGCGCCGGGCGCGGCTCAAGGAGCGCATCCGCGAGATCGCCAGCGAGCTGCTCAGGACCGCTGCCGCGAGGGCGCTCCGCAAGGCGCCGGTGTTGCCGACCGAGCCGAGCGCGCTGAGCCAGTTCGTCGATCGCTTCCCGTGGGAGGAAACCGACGACCAGGAACGTGCGATCGAGGACGTGCTCGGCGATCTTGCCGAAGGCAAGCCGATGGACCGGCTGGTGTGCGGCGATGTCGGCTTCGGCAAGACCGAGGTTGCCCTGCGCGCCGCGTTCGTCGCGGCCATGAACGGCGAACAGGTCGCGGTCGTCACGCCGACCACCCTGCTCGCGCGCCAGCATTACCAGAACTTCGCCGAGCGCTTCGCCGGCTTTCCCTTGAAGGTCGGCCGCCTGAGCCGCCTCGTCCCCGCGGCGGAGATGAAGGCGACCCGCGAAGGCCTTGCCGACGGAACCACGGACATCGTCATCGGCACCCACGCGATCCTTTCAAAGAGCACGAGGTTCAAGCGGCTCGGCCTTGTGATCGTTGATGAAGAGCAGCGATTCGGCGTCGGGCACAAGGAGAAGCTCAAGCAACTGCGCGAGAACGTCCACGTGCTCACCCTCACCGCCACGCCGATCCCGCGCACGCTGCAAATGGCGATGAGCGGGCTGCGCGAGCTGTCGACCATCCAGACGCCGCCGGTCGACCGCCTCGCCGTGCGCACCTACGTCATGGAGTGGGACGACATGGTGATGCGCGAGGCGCTGCTGCGCGAACATCATCGCGGCGGGCAAAGCTTCATCGTTGTGCCGCGCATCTCCGACATGGAACCGATCGCGGACTGGTTGCACGAGCATGTGCCCGAAATCCGCTTCGTCTCCGCCCACGGCCAGATGGCCGCCGGCGAGGTCGAGGAGCGGATGAGCGCGTTCTACGAGAAGAAGTACGAGGTGCTGCTTTCGACCACGATCGTGGAAAGCGGGCTCGACATCCCGAGCGCCAACACGATCATCATCCACCGCGCCGACCGCTTCGGTCTCGCCCAGCTTTACCAGCTGCGCGGCCGAGTCGGGCGCTCGAAGCTGCGCGCCTACGCCTACCTCACGACCGCGAAGGTCACCCAGCTCGGCGAGGTGGCCGAGAAGCGGCTGAAGGTGCTCGGCGATCTCGACAGCCTCGGCGCCGGGTTCCAGCTGGCCAGCCACGACCTCGACATCCGCGGCGCCGGCAACCTTCTGGGCGACGAGCAGTCCGGTCACATCCGCGAGGTCGGCTTCGAGCTCTACCAGTCGATGCTGGAGGAGGCGATCCTCGCCGCCAAGGCCGGCGAGGCCGGTCTCGAGCGCGCCCGCGAGACGGTCAGCCCGCAGATTACCGTCGATGCGCCGATCATGATCCCCGAAGAGTACGTGCCGGATCTCGCGGTGCGGATGGCGCTCTATCGCCGCCTCAACGACGCCGAGCCGGGCGAAATCGAAGCCCTCGCCGCCGAGATGATCGACCGCTTCGGTCCGCTGCCGGAGGCGACCGGCAATCTCATCAAGCTTATCGAGATCAAGCACCAGGCGATCGCCGCCAACATCGCCAAGATCGACGTCGGTGCGCGCGGCACTCTGGTGACGTTCCACAACGACAATTTCGCCGATCCGGCGGGCCTGATCGCCTATGTCGAGCGGTTGCAAGGCACCGCCAAGCTGCGCCCCGACATGAAGCTCGTGATCAACCGCGCGTGGGGCGATCCGCAGGCGAGGCTCAACGGTCTGTTCCAGCTGACCAAGGGGCTCAGCGCGATCGTCAAGCGGGCGGAGAAGAAGGAAGCCGTGCCGGCCTAGTCCGCCGCCAGCACGGCAAAGTCCTCCGCCGTCATCGGCGCGCCGCCGAGGAAGCCTTGCCACTTCTCGCAGCCTTCGCGCTCGATCGTCGCCCGCTGGTCCTCGCTTTCGATGCCTTCGGCGACGACCTTGAGGCCGAGCGCCCGCGCCATCGCGAGGATGCCACGCAGCACGGCGAGGTCGCGCTCGTCGTCGGCGATGCCCTGGATCATGCTGCGATCGAGCTTGAGCAAGTGCAGCGGCAGGCGCTTGAGGTAGCGGAAGTTGCAGAACCCGGCGCCGAAATCGTCGAGCGCGATGTTGACGCCGCAGGCAGCGAGCCGCTCGAGCTGCTCGGCGCCACGATCGAGCTCGGTGACCAGCGCCTGCTCGGTAATTTCGAGAGTGAGCCGTCCGGGCCGGAAGCGCGTTTCGGCGAGGGCGGCGAGAATCGTCTCGGCAAAACAATCGTCGTGGACGTCGGCGGCGGTGACATTGAGCGACAGGCGCAGCGGCTCGGGCCAGGTCGCCGCGATCGCCAGCGCGCGGCCCGCGATGTGCCTGGTGAGCTCGGCGGCGTGATGGGATCGCTCGGCGATATCGAACAGCGCCTCGGCTCCGATCCGCCCGAGACGAGGATGGTTCCAGCGCGACAGCGCTTCGGCGCCGACAAGCCGGTTGCCGACGCTGGTGAATTGCGGCTGGAAGAGGATCTCGACCTGACCCTCATCAATGGCCGTGTTGAGTTCCTCGATTCGCCGCCCCTTTCCGCGCCGGTCGGCTGCCCCACGGCGGTCTTGCAAGGTCTCGGCGAGCATCGCCGGTCCACTGGCGCAATGCCCGGCGCGCGTCAGCCCCCCGCGCACGCTGCGTTGCAAATCGGGACGGCGGCCCATAGGTTCCGCGGCGCGCTGACGAGGAGGGGCCGATGGCGGGGATTAACGAATTCGAGCGGCTCGCCCTCGTAGCCTCGAGCGCCGACAAGGCGCAGGAGGCGGCCCGCCACCTCGCCGATGCGATGAAGTGGGTGCCGCTCGAGCAGGCCGACGCCGTGGTCGTGCTCGGCGGCGACGGGTTCATGTTGCACACGCTGCATCACATGCTCGAGATCGGGCGCGTGATTCCGGCTTATGGGATGAACCGGGGGACCGTCGGCTTCCTGATGAATCACTATCGCGAAGGCGGCAACCTCACCGCCAAGCTCGCCAAGGCGACGCGCATCGCCGTGGCGCCGCTGCACATGACCGCCGTCACGCAGGACGGCGCGCATCACGTGCACAACGCGATCAACGAAGTCTCGCTGCTGCGCGAAACCCGCCAGACCGCCAAGATCGAGGTCTCGGTGAACGAGAAGGTGCGCATCCCCGAGCTGGTGTGCGACGGGGTGCTGCTGGCGACGCCGGCCGGCTCGACCGCCTACAACCTCTCGGCCAACGGCCCGATCCTGCCTTTGACGTCCAACACCCTCGCCCTCACCCCGATCAGTCCGTTCCGTCCCCGCCGCTGGAAAGGGGCGATCCTGCCGGACCACAGCCGGGTGACCTTGCGCGTGCGCGAACCGGCCAAGCGCCCGGTGGCCGCCGTCGCCGACCAGAAGGAAGTACGCGACATCGCCGAGGTCCGCCTGGCGATCGACGAGGCCAGCGAGCTGACATTGCTGTTCGACAAGGGCCACAGCCTCGACGAGCGTATCGTCAGCGAACAGTTCGTCGCCTGACGCAGTTTCCGAGGGTTGCAAATCCCAGGGGCCACCCATATAGGCGCGGGCCTGCCCATCGGGCTGCTCCCCGATAGCTCAGCGGTAGAGTAGGTGACTGTTAATCACTTGGTCGTTGGTTCGAATCCAACTCGGGGAGCCATTCTTCACGCCTAAAATGTTTGATTTCCAAGGAAAATTGGAAATCCTGTGGCAGCGTTACCACACCCGTTCCCCCATTTTGTCTGTTGTCTCGCATCTGTGGTCCGGTGTCGTTAGTCGCCGCAAAGCTAGCGAGCGCGGCTCACTTCTTTGCTCTTGGCGTTGGCAAAGGGCCAAGATCGTAATCGATCTCCACGTTACCTGACACACGCTGGCCGCCCACGCTCGCGCCCATAGTTCCCGTAACCGAAGTGTGTGCAATCATCTCCGTGGGATGGGGTGCGTAGACGTTGAGCGCGTCCAAATCCATGTGCCCGAAGGTGTGATGAGGCACTCCAGGGAAGATCTCTGAAACAGAGGCATCCTGCAGCCCATGAAGACTGATGTAGTACACACGATCAAACTTGGGCGGATCATCAGCGAGCATTCGTCGCATTCGTTCGATTGTGCCTGGATCGAGCCAAAACCCCTGCTCAGTGACGTAAACGACGAGAAACCTGCTCGCACCGCCTTGATGGTCAGACTTCATGCGGATCAGATCAACGGCAAGTTCTGCTTTCGCCTTCGACGGGAGCTGTGTTGGCGCGTCCTCGAAGCGGGGACCGTGCGACTGAAGCGGAGCAAATTCCGCAAGCTCCATCGCCATTTCACCAAGCGCCGTCGAAACCGTAAAGTCGATGTCCGCTTCTTGATTTTGGATGGCTTGGCCGAATGGCGCCAATGAGGGTCACTTTGCGTAGCTACCCATCCATCGAATGCATTCACGAACAGCATGGCGATAAGCTCTTCGCGCTCCGCCTTGCCATCCGGAAATGGAGTTACCTTCCACTCGACCCCTTGCGATCCGATTGCGATAGGTCCGCTCATACCTTGCGGCTTTTTCATGTAGGACGTTCCTCGTCGCACTTCATCAATGCCACGATAGCTCGACAAGGCTGCTCGTGCCAACGCAGCGGCTAACGCTGATGGATCGTCAGGAAGCCGATCTCATCGCGCACCCCCATGGATTCTTCGTCCATCTGGGCCTTGGCCCGCGCCAGCGCCTCCCGCGACAGATAGGTCCACCCCAAAGTGGGTTCGATTGGCGGGCCGCGCCTCATGCGGAACGATCTTGCCGATTGTTGCGCGGCTCTCACCCCCACAAAGAGGACAATGGCGCCGCGGCCAGCTTGTCGCCGAAGGGTACGAGATCAGTGCTGTCATAGAGCACGACGCCGTAGACGAACCGTTCCTTGCACGCCTCGGCCAAAGTCCGTAGTCCCGCAAAGTCACTGGACTTCACCGTCGCGGCGGCCTTCACCTCGATCCCCACGATCATGCCGTCGTCGCGTTCCAGCACGATGTCCACCTCATGCATCTGCTGGTCGCGGAAATGGTAAGGCGTCAGCCGCAGCTCCGACGCCGTCATGAGCTTCAGGACTTCGGAGAACACGAAGCTTTCGAGGAGCGCACCAAATACGTCGCGGTCCGCCTTCACCCGATCGATGCTCAATCCGCGCGCCGTGGCGAGCAGGCCGGAATCGCATGATAATTGGAAGTCAATGGCCAGTAGATTGGAACCAACAGGGCCGTGATCCGGGAATGGGTGGTGGGGAAAGCCTTCCCCTGCGGCCGAGCCTGTCGTCTCGGCCGACCCCTTCTGCGGGGAGACCCCGCAACGCCCCCAAGAGTGAGAGTGCCGGCCGGGCTTTCCGTTACGGGTTGAGGGCTGGAGGAGAGGCCTCCGGCGCCCGTCGCGGAGACCCGCGATTTCCAGACACGATTCACGCGCCCGTTCCGGCCCCGACCGGACGAGCCTCTATGATGAAGTCACCGGCAGGATCCTCGCCGAGCTGGAGGCCGGCCGGCTTCCCTGGGTCCAGCCCTGGGGAACAGCAGCGGCCAAGGCGCCGCTCGCCATGCCGAAGAACGCCGCGACCGGCAGGCAATATTCCGGCATCAACGTGCTGATCTTCTGGGCTCACGGAGAGAGCAAATTAGCCGCTCGATGTGCTTCGCGAGGGCCATATTGGCGATGGGATCAAGCAGCGCGGGCTTATGGCGAGCACGGTGCGGCGTGACCTTCACGCGGCCTTCAGGCTGGCCGCACGATATCGGCCATAGGCGACCTTCACGAGCAGGCCCTCATCACACATCCGCGAGAGATAGCAGCGGGGTATACCGATCTCGGTCAGTTCAGCCGTCCGAACCTCGCCTCGCTCTCGAGCCAGGGCAACCGCTCGCTCGCGCAATGTCGGCTTTGGTCTGCCGGCGAGGCGTAGCTTCTCCGCGCGATCGCGGTCACGCTTGCGCAACTTCAGCGGCTGTGGCGGATTCTGGCGTAGGGCAATCGCGAACTCGTAGTTCTCAGTTTCGTCGACCCCGGGGAGCCATTTAACACGCCTGAATGGATTGATTTCCTGAAGAAATCGCAATCCCCGTTGCGGCGTTACCACCATCGAAACCCCGCGCGTCATCGCCAGCAAGCGCCTGGCGCTCGACCTGCTGGGCCATGAAGCGGGCGGAATGCAGGAGCGACGCTCGCGACAAGAGAGACGCGTGGAACAGCACGGTCCCACAGCGATCACGATCAGCAACATTACTCGGCGATGACCGTCCACTCGGGTCTGCCATTCCAGACCAGCCTCCAACGCGCGCCGGGAGTTACATCCTGGATGGCGCTCGGCTGGAACGCTACCAGGCACGTTCCGCCATCATGTCGGACAGAGGGGTAGATTAGCCCGCGGGATTCGCTTTCGATGAGCTTGGCCGCAAGCTCCTGCCCATGCCGATAACCAATGCTTGGATCGTCATGGAGGCAGTCGGCGAATTCCGGTCGGTCACGAATGTCGTGAAAGCGTCCGATGAATGAGGCGTGCAGCGCGTGATAAACAGCCTCATCTTCGAAAATGCCGATGTAGCTCAGTTCACGTGTGCGGTGATAAGCAACCTCGGCTATCGCAGTCTGGTCATCAAAGGCCGCATACCAGGCGCCGCGCTGTTCGCCGTTGAAGCGACTGCCCCCCGTTCGAGTGTAGCGAAACGCAGCGTCAATGAAGGTCCGACCCCAGCCTTCGAAGTCGCTTAGCAACGATGGGGAGGACACCCTCGCGCTCGTCTGGCCTTCAAGATCTGCCAGGATGGCCAATTCCGCATCGCTGTCCACCAAGGGACGAAGAACCGGCGGTTTATAATAGCAGGTGGGAACGAGACGGATTGTTCTATGCTGGGCAATCTGTGCGACGGAAGGCATCATATGCCGCCACGGATCGCGTCCACATACTTCCGGCTTTCCAGGATCGCGATCAATCCGCCCTCTTCCATGAAGTCAACAGGTCGGCGGCCCTTGAACAAGGGGCCCTTGTTCGGGAGCGTCGGCCAGCGATCCGCGAGCTGGTCGCTGAAATAGAGGTGCAACGCCTTGTACAGACCAACGATACCGCTGATGCGGACAGTTTGGTCCTTGGTCAGCTTGCCGTTCCATTTTCCACCCCGCATCCGGTTCCAGGTGCGAACTGATTCCTGGACGAGATTGGCCGATTGCGCGTTGCTGACGCCCCACGCGTCCATGACCCGGACGAGCGCCTTTACGGCAACCGCGTCGGGGCGGTCAGGAGCGGCCAAGGGCGCATCCCTAAGCGGCAATGGCATGACGATTTCCTTCCATATGCGCCATTTGGCATAATCTATAATGCCATATGGCGCAAGTGCTGCCTGCCCGGCGATGAAACTGCGGATCATCGGCCGCGAATTTCGATTCTCCCGGTTTCATCGACCCCATGGGGGGAGCCGCACCCTTCTACCATCCGCCCTTCTCGCGCTTGCCGGTGCTTGCTATCTCGCAGCGATGGGGAAAGGGGATCTGGCATCGGCACTGATCGCGGGCGTGCTGGCATGGGCGCCGATCGCGAGCGCGGCGTCTTCGACCCTTCCGCACATCGAGACGCGCAACGCCCGGCACGCGCTGATCGTCGATGACAAGCCGTTCCTCGTACTCGGAGCACAGGCGAACAACTCGAGCAACTACCCGGCGATGCTCGACACGGTATTTCCGGTTCTCGATGAACTTCACGCCAACACGCTCGAAATGCCGGTCGCCTGGGAGCAGCTCGAGCCGGTCGAAGGACAATTCGATTTCAGCTTCGTCGATGCCCTGCTGCAACAGGCGCGCGCGCACCGGAAGCGGCTGATCCTCTTGTGGTTCGGCACTTGGAAGAACACCTCGCCGAGCTACACGCCGGAATGGGTAAAGACCGATCCGACGCGCTTTCCCCTCATGCGCACGAAGGAGGGCCTGGCGCACAACGTGCTGTCGCCGCATTCGCGCTCGACGCTCGAAGCCGACAAACGCGCTTTCGTCTCTCTGATGGCACACCTCAAGGCGGCGGACCCCGATCACACCGTTGTCATGATCCAGGTCGAGAACGAGTCCGGCTCGTACGACCAGCCGCGCGATTACGCGCCCGCGGCCGAGCGCCTGTTCGACGGCCCGGTGCCCGCGGCGCTCGGTCGCAAGGGCACCTGGCGTGACGTGTTCGGTGATCGGGCCGATCGAGCCTTCAACGCCTGGTACACCGCCCGCTACATCGACGAGATCGCCGCCGCCGGAAAAGCGGTGCTGGCCCTGCCGATGTACTGCAACGCCGCCCTGTCGGACCCGTTCGCCGATGCGAAATCATGGGGCGGCGCGAGCGGCGGGCCCGACTGGCCGATGATCGACGTCTGGAAGGCCGCAGCGCCGCATGTCGACCTCGTCGCGCCGGACATCTACACCCGCGACGCTGCGGCCGCGCTCGCCTATCTCGACCGCTACGCCCGTGCGGACAACGCGCTGCTGGTGCCCGAGATCGGCAACGCGCCCGAATATGCCCGCTTCTTCTGGCCCGCGCTCGGCGAAGGCGCGATCGGGTTCTCCCCGTTCGGAATGGATCGCTCGGGCTATTCGAACTACCCGCTGGGCGCGCGCTCGCTCGAAGACGGCGCGATAGGCGCGTTTGCCGCCAAGTTTCGACTCTTCGGGCCGATCGCCGCCGATTGGGCGCAGATTGCCTTCGGGCATCCGACATGGGGGTTCGCCAAGACCGACGATGGCGCGGACCAGTCGCGGACCATGGGCCGCTGGAAGATCACCGCCCGGTTCGGCTTGCCGCAGTTCGGCGAGCCCGAATGGACCTGGCTCAAGTGGGAGCCGTCGTCATGGGCGAAGCAGGCGGTCGGCGGCGGAGTGGTCGCCCAGCTGGGGCCGGACGAATTCCTCGTCGCCGGCGACCATGTGCGCCTGCGCTTTGCCCTTGCCGCTCCGGCGAGGGGCGAAAAGGAGCAGATCCTCAGCGCCGAGGAAGGCACGTTCGTCGACGGCCGGTGGGTCGCTCGTCGCCGCTGGAACGGAGACCAGACCGACTACGGCTTCAACTTCGCCGAGGGACCGGCGCTGCTCAAGGTCAGGCTCGGCACCTATCGCTAGCAGCGGCAGGATCTCAGCCCGGTTTCCTGAATCTCAGCGCGAACTTGTCGGTCTTTCCGCGAATCGATGGATCGAAGACCGCCTTGTCGTGCGGATCGTCCGGATTGGCCAGCAGGTCGGACTGGCCGTCGAGCTTGAACCCGGCTGCCTCGACCTCGGAAATCGCAGCGGCGGGATCGATCCGGTGGAGCGTCGAGGTCGTCGTCACGCCCGCGCCTTTCGCGGCGGCATGGTCCTCGATGTAGTAGACGCCGCCCGGCTTGAGGGCGGCGAACGCCGCGGCGTTGAGCCCGGGGATGTTCGCCGTCGGCCCGTTATGGAAATCGTGATAGTTCTCGCTGGTCCACACGACGTCCGCCGGCTGCGGAACCTTGAAGCTGCTAAGGTCGGTCGCCGTGATCGTCACGTTGGGATACTGGGCGGCGAGCGCGTTCAGCCCATCCATCGCTCCGGGCCGGTTGGCGAAGCCCGACGGCACCACGGCATAAACGTGACCCTTGGGGCCGACGGTCTTGGCGAGGATGCGGGTGAAGTAGCCCCCGCCCGGCATCAGCTCGACCACCGTGTCGCCCGGCTTCACCCCCACGAACGCGAGGATCTGTGCCGGCTTTCGGTTCGCATCGCGCGCGGTATCGGCCGCAGGGCGCATCGGATCGGCGACGGCCGCGGTGATCGCCGCGGTCGCATCCTGCGCGGCCGCGCTGATCGCGAAGCCGGCGGTGGTCAGCGCGAAAGCCGCCGCGAAGGTCATGCCAAGTCTCATCAAGTCTCTCCCGTGATTGCGGCCGGTTTCCTGACGCCTGGCATCAGTCCGTTGCGGCGCGCCTGAAGCGTTTGGCGGCCTCGCTGGCCTGTTCCTTCTGCTGGTCGTCGCAGTCCGACTGGACGAGATCCTCGATTTCGTCGGCCGCTCGCCTGAGCAGGTGCTTGGCGGCCTTCGCCCTCGCTTCGGCATTGGCCAGCTCGTGCTTGAGGTCTCGTTGCGACTCGTTGTCGGTGGGCATGTCCGGTCCCTCTGCAGTGTCCGAATGCTACCGCAACGGCCCGGCAAGGCAAGCACAGCATTGTATCGCTCAGCCGGTGCTGGCAGCGGGCCGGCGGCCGATGGCGGCGACTTGCAAGGCCAGCGGCACGAACAGCGCGATCATCGCCGCCCCGGCGTACCACGGCGCATCGTGCCCGGCATCGTAGATCAGGCCGAACGCCGGCGGGGCGACGATGCGGCCGAATGCGTTCGAGGCCATCAGCAAGCCCATCACGCTGCCCTGGCGGTCGATCGGCGCGGTCCGCGAGATGAGCGCTCCCGACGACGGAAACGCCAGGCTGTGGCCCATCATCAGCGACCCCATCAGCGCCACGGCGACGAACGATTCGCGCACGATCGGCTGCAGCAGCATGGAGGCCGCGAGCACGACGAGCCCGCCGGTGATCACGAGGCCGTAGCCGAACCGGGTCACCAGCGACTGCAGGAAGAAGAGCTGGATGATCAGTCCGCCCGCGCCGATGGCGATGAAGGCGAAGCCGAGGTCCTCGGCTGTCCAGCCGAAGTTTGCCTTGGTCCACAAGCCATAGACCGCCTCCATCGACGCGAACGCGGCTATGCCGAAGAACGAGATGACGAACAGGCGGAAGAGCAGGCCGTGCGTGACGACATAGCGCAGGGCATCGCCATAGCGCGGCAACGGCGCTGCCTTGCCGAGCGGCGCCCTCGCGTCGCGCAACACCAGCAATGACCATAGGGCGGTTACCGCCGAAAGCCCGGCGGCGGCGAGGATCGGGGCGTGGAAATCGGCCAGATGGGTGCCGGCGCCCGCAAGCAGGCCGCCGAGCACCGGCCCGAAAGCGAATCCCAGCGAGAAGCTGGCGCCGAACAACCCCATCGCCTTCGCCCGCTTCTCGGGCGGCGAGGCGTCGGCGAGGAAGCCTTGCGCGACGCTCAGCGTCCCGCCGAAGAAGCCGTTGACGATGCGAATGGCAATGGCGAGCCACAGGCCGGGCGCATAGGCAAACGCGACGTAAGTGATCGCCGCGCCGGCGGTGGTCGCGATCAGCACCGTGCGCCGGCCCCACTTGTCCGACTGCCGGCCCCAGAAAATCTCGCCGAACACGTTGCCCAGGCTGTAGGCGGCGAACAGCAGGGCGACCTCGAACGCGCCCGCTCCGAAGAGCTTGCCGTAAAACGGCAGCAGCGGCAGGATCAGGCTGAAGCCGGCGATGTTGACGAACACCGCGAACATCAGCGGCAGCATCCGCCGGTAGTCGATCTCACCCGGCATGGCGCGGCTCCGGCAGCCCCTTGACGCCGAGCCCGTCGATCACGAAGCAGCAGCCGTCGTCGGGCGCGGCTTCACGCCCGGGCATGAACGAGGGGTCGATCGTCGGGACGAACAGGCGGTCGAGCTCCGGCCCGAAGAACATCACGCTCGCGGGAATACGCGTCGGAAACGCGATCTCGCGCAGCACCTCGCCTGCCGGGCTGATGCAAAGGACGACGCCGCCTTCGCAAATGGCGCTCCACAGGTTCCCGTCGGCGTCGACAGTCGCCCCGTCGGGAATCGGGCCCCATGGGGAGCTGTCGAAGAACGGCCGGCGGTTGGTCGCGGCGCCGGTTTCGAGGTCGTAATCGTAGGCGTAGATCAGATGGCGCAGGCTGTCGGCATGATAGAAGGTGGTGTTGTCGGGCGACCAGCACGGACCGTTGCCGAGGTGGATGTCATCGTCGAGTTGCGTCAGCCTGCCGTGATCGAGCGAATAGAGCCCTCCCTTGGGTTGCTTCATGGCACGGTGGCTGGTGGCGAACACGAAGCGGCCCGCCCGATCGACCTTGCCGTCCGCCAGTTGCACGTCCCGATCGGGAGGGTCGAGCATGGCGAGCGGCTCGACCGCGCCGGTCTCGAAATCCAGCGTGTGAACTCCGGATCCCAGCGCAACGACGGCGCCGCCGCCTTCACGCAAGGCCATCGAGCCGATGATGTCGGGGACACCCCAGCGCCTGAGAGCGCCGCTCGCCGGTTCCCACCGGAACACCGCCTTCTCGACGATGTCGATGTAGTAAAGCGCCTGTTCGGCTTCATCCCACACCGGCCCCTCGCCGACCTTGCACCTCGGCAAGTCGAGCTTCGTGATCTGCATCCGCGGCCTCTCCCTCTTGCCGCAATCCTAACAGTCGTTACGATTGCGGCAAGAGGGGCCACCCGCGGCGGGAGGATCAAACCATCGCGCCGTGGCAGTGCTTGTACTTGTTGCCCGACCCGCACGGGCAGGGCGCATTGCGGCTAATATCCATGCCGGCGTAGGGATTGTTCGAGTCCGCCCCGCCGGAGGATTCGGCGGCGAAGGCGCTGCCGGCGAGCGCGCCGAACAGCTCGGGAATGCGCTCCGAGCCGTCGCCATCGTTCGAATCGTCGGCCCCGGTGAACGGGTCGATATGGCCGGTCAGGAAATCCGGCAGCTCGGGCAGGCTCATCGGCGGCGGCGGAGCAAGCCGCAGCTGGCTCGTCATCAAGATGCGCGTCACGTCCTCGCGAATGTCCTCGAGCATGGTCTCGAACAGGCCGAAGGCTTCCTGCTTGTACTCGTTGATCGGCTGCTTTTGCGCATAGGCGCGCAGGAACACGACCTGCCGCAGCGCATCGAGCGTCGCCAGGTGTTCCTTCCAGTAGAAGTCCAGCCGGTCGAGCAGTATCTGCTTTTCGACCTGGCGCCAGATCGATTCGTCGCCCTCGGCCATCTTGTCGGCCATCAGCTTGTCGGTCATCGCGACCAGCCGCTCCTCGATCATCTCGGGCTCGACCGCCTCTTCCTGCAGCCAGTCCTCGAACGGCGCCTCGAAGCCGAGCACGTTGAGCACTTTGGCCTTGAGCCCCTCGATATCCCACTGCTCGGGGTACGATCCGGGCGGGCAGGCGGCGCCGACCATCGCGTTGATCGCGTCGTGACGCATGTCGAGCACGACGTCGTCGACCCGCTCGGCATCCATGATGTCGGCGCGCTGCTCGTAGATCACCTTGCGCTGGTCGTTCATCACGTTGTCGTATTCGACGACCTGCTTGCGCACCTCGTAGTTGCGCGCCTCGACCTTCTTCTGGGCGGTCTCGATCGCCTTCGAGAGCCACTTGCTGCCGATCGCCTCCCCATCGGCAAGGTTCGAGTTCATCATCCGCGCGAACAGCGTGTCAGGCCCGAAGATGCGCAGGAGGTCGTCCTCGAGGCACAGGTAGAAGCGAGACAGGCCCGGGTCACCCTGGCGGCCCGAGCGACCGCGCAGCTGGTTGTCGATACGCCGGCTCTCGTGCCGCTCGGTGCCGAGCACGAACAGGCCGCCGGCTTCGAGCACTTTCGCCTTCTCGGCCGCGACCTCGGCCTTGATCCTTTCGATCGCGGCATCGCGCTCGGGGCCTTCGGGCATCTCGCCGAGCTCGTCCTGGATGCGGAACTCGATATTGCCGCCGAGCTGGATGTCGGTGCCGCGGCCGGCCATGTTCGTGGCGATGGTCACCGCGCGGAGGCGGCCGGCCTGCGCGACGATATGCGCTTCCTGCTCGTGGAAACGGGCATTGAGCACCGCGTGCTTGACGCCCTCCTTTTCGAGATAGCCCGAGAGCAGCTCCGACTTCTCGATCGACACAGTGCCGACCAGCACCGGCTGGCCGATCTCCTGCTTCTCGCGGATCGACCTGGCGATCGCCTGGAACTTGTCGGCGGTGTTCTTGTAGAACTCGTCTTCCTCGTCGACGCGCGCGACCGGCTCGTTGGTGGGGATTTCAACGACATTGAGCTTGTAGATTTCCCAGAACTCCGCCGCCTCGGTGGCGGCGGTGCCGGTCATGCCGGAGAGCTTGGGATACATGCGGAAGTAGTTCTGGAACGTGATCGTCGCCATCGTCTGGTTTTCGGGCTCGATCTGCACCCCTTCCTTGGCCTCGACCGCCTGGTGCAGGCCGTTCGACCAGCGGCGCCCTTCCATCATGCGCCCGGTGAACTCGTCGATGATGACGACCTTGCCGTCCTTGACGATGTAATCGATGTCGCGCTTGAAGATGATGTTCGCCTTCAGCGCCTGGTCGAGATGGTGGACGACCTGGGTGTTCTCGATGTCGTAGAGGTTCTCGGTCGCGAGCAGGCCGGCGGCGGCGATCCGTCGCTCGATCTCCTCGTTGCCGTCCTCGGTCAGGGTGACTGTGCGCTGCTTCTCGTCGACTTCGTAGTATTCAGGCTCGAGCGTCTTCACGACCTGGTCGAGCGAAATGTACAGCTCGCTCTTGTCCTCGGTCGGGCCGGAGATGATCAGCGGCGTGCGCGCCTCGTCGATCAGGATCGAATCGACCTCGTCGACGATCGCGAAGTTGAACGGCCGCTGCACCTGCTGCGCGCGCTCGTGCTTCATGTTGTCGCGCAGGTAGTCGAAGCCGAATTCGTTGTTGGTGCCGTAGGTCACGTCGGCGGCATAGGACGCGCGCCGCTCGTCTTCCGACATGTTCGGAACGATCACGCCCACGGTCAGGCCGAGGAACTGGTGGATGCGGCCCATCCACCCGGCGTCGCGCGTGGCGAGGTAATCGTTGACCGTGACGACGTGGACGCCCTTGCCCTCGATCGCGTTGAGGTAGGTGGCGAGCGTGGCGACCAGCGTCTTGCCCTCGCCGGTCTTCATCTCGGCAATCTCGCCGCGATGGAGCACTATGCCGCCGACCATCTGCACGTCGAAGTGGCGCATGCCGAGGGTGCGAATCGAGGCTTCGCGCACGGTGGCGAAGGCTTCGGGCAGGATATCGTCGAGCGTCTTGCCCGCGGCGAGCTGGTCGCGGAACTTCTGCGTCTGGGCCCTCAGCTCCTCGTCGCTGAGCGCCTGGATCTGCGGCTCGAGCGCGTTGATGGTGGCGATCGTCCGGTCGAGCGAGCGGACATAACGGTCGTTGGCGGAGCCGAAAATGGCTTTGGCAATGGTGCCGAGCATGGCGAATTCCAGTCTTGCGAATGCAACGTGCAGCCGCGCGGAACGGTCCGGAGCGCAGCTAAAATGGCGAGAGGTTGGCTGGCGCTATTCGAGCGCGCGGTCGGCCTTCAGCATTACCGGCGGCAGAACCACCGGCGGCAGCGGATGCGGACACGGCTTCTGCACGTCGTCCTTGCTCGGCGGCTGCGGCATGTAGGCCGGGCCGGCGCTGGGGATCGTGCATTTCGCGGTCGCCTCGGTCGTGGCGACGAGCCGCACGCTCGCCACTTCGCTCGCGCTCGCCTGCGCCGGCACGCCGGCGGAAACCAGCCCGGTCAGGATCGCAAGCACGGTGAGCAGTTGGCGCAGCATGTCGCGTCTAAATAGCAACGATTGCGCGCGTGTCCATGCAATCTGCGACACTTGTCAGGCGCGATTGTCGCGCGCGGCTCGATTGCCTATGCGCGAGAGGGCCATGGACCCTAAGCGCTCGCCCCTTGCCGTACCCTTTCCCGCCATCCCGCCGATTGCGGGAGCGACACCGCGCATCGCCCGGGCCCACTACAAGGACTGGGACCGCTGCGACCTCACATTCGTCGAGCTCGCCGAGGGAACGAGCGTCGCGGGCGTGTTCACGCGCAACGTGTGCTGCTCGTCCGAGGTCGAAATGGGCCGCGAGCAGGTTCGACTCGGCCGCGCGCGGGCGCTGGTGGTCAATGCCGGCAACGCCAACGCCTTCACCGGCTACCGCGGGCGCGAGGCGGTCGAGCAGATCATGGCGCAAGTGGCGCAACATCTCGCGTGCGAGCCGAGCGACGTCTTCGTTTCCTCGACCGGGGTGATCGGCGTGCCGCTGCCGAAAGACAAGGCGCGCGCCGGTGTCGCCGCGGTCCTCGAATCGCCTCAGTGCACGTGGGAGGAAGCAGCGGCAACAATCGGAACCACCGATACTTTTGCCAAGGGCGCCATGGCCACGGCGATTGTCGGAGGAAAGGCCGTCACGCTTGCGGGAATCGTCAAGGGCAGCGGCATGATCGCGCCCGACATGGCGACGATGCTCGGCTACGTCTTCACCGACGCCGCGGTCGAGGCAGGCTTCCTGCAACGGCTGCTCACCGCAGCAGCGGCCGACACCTTCAACTGCATCACGGTCGACAGCGACACCTCGACCAGCGACACGGTGCTGGCATTCGCGACGGGCCAGGCGGGCCATGCGCCGCTGGCTTCGTTCGACGATGCCGGGGCGGACGCCTTTGCCGCCGCCCTGCACGACGTTTGCCGCCAGCTCGCCCGGCTGGTGGTGCGTGACGGCGAGGGAGCGCAAAAGTTCATCGAGGTGCGTGTCACCGGCGCCGCCAGCGACGAGAGCGCGCGCCGCATCGGCCTTGCCGTGGCCAATTCACCGCTGGTCAAGACCGCCATCGCCGGCGAGGACGCCAACTGGGGCCGCGTGGTCATGGCTGTCGGCAAGGCCGGCGAGCCGGCCGACCGCGACAAGCTGTCGATCGGCTTCGGCGGCACCTGGGCCGCACGCGACGGCCAGCCCCTGGCCGACTACGATGAAGGCCCCGTGGCCGCCCACCTCAAGGGGCGCGAGATCGCTATCGAGGTCGATCTCGGCCTCGGCGAGGGCCGCGCGACGATTTGGACCTGCGACCTCACGCACGGCTACATCGCGATCAACGCCGATTACCGCTCGTGAGCGACATCGCGGCCTTTCACCAGGCGATGCACGCGTTGCTGCAACAGGTCTCGCAGAAGGCGATCCTGCCCTACTACCAGTCGCTCGCCGAGCACCACGTCTCGCCGAAGGAGGCCGGCGACGTCGTCACCATCGCCGATCATCTCGCGGAAGAAATGCTTGCCGAGGGGCTGACGAAGATCGCCGACCTGCCGGTGGTCGGCGAGGAAGCCGCCTACGCCGACGAATCGGTGTTCGATCGGCTGACAGGCGATTGCTGGATCGTCGATCCGCTCGACGGCACGCGCAACTTCGCGCGCGGGGCCCCGCCGTTTGGCATCCTCATCGCCATGGCCCAGGGCGGCGAGGCTCACACCGGGTGGATCTACGACGTGCTCACCGGCCGCTTGTGCATCGCCCATCGCGGCAAGGGGGCGTTCGTCGACGGCAAGAAGATCGCGGCGCGCCCGACCGGGCAAGCCAGGCCGGTTGCGGCGGTCTCGCTGCTGTTCATGGACATGGCGAAGCGCGACGGCGTGCTGGCGGGGATCGGCGATCACTACCGCCTCGTCGACGTGCCATGGTGCGCCGCCGAGCAGTACCCGCGCCTGGCGCTCGGCGTGAACGACGTTTCGCTGTTCGAGCGGACGCTGCCGTGGGACCACGCCGCCGGCGCGCTGTGGCTCAACGAGGCGGGCGGGCGGTGCGCCCGCCTCGACGGCTCGGCCTACCGGGTGGACGACTGGCAGCGAAAGGGGCTGCTCGGGGCCGCCAGTCCCCAACTGTGGGACGAAATGGCGCAAAGGCTGGCGGAGCTGCCGGATTGAGCCTCCCCGGCACGGAGAGGATCCGACGCTAGATCACGCTCTCAAGCCATCCCTTGAGCTGGCTCTTCGGCGCGGCGCCGAGCTTGTGGGCGACCGGCTTGCCGTCCTTGAACAGCACCATCAGCGGGATCGACTGGACGCCGATCTGGCCGGGGACTTGCGGGTTCTCCATGATGTCCATCTTGGCGATGGTCACACGGTCACCGAGTTCTTCGGCAATCTCCTCGAGCGCAGGGGCGATCATCTTGCACGGCCCGCACCAGTCGGCCCAGAAATCGACCAGCACCGGGGTCGAGGAATCGAGCACGTCGGCCTGGAAGCTGGCATCGGTCACGGCTTTGGTGGGCATCGAGGGACTCCTGCTATTTCCGCCAATCTAGGGCCGCGGCACGCGGTTGCAACGGCTCACCGGGCAAAGCTTTCCTCGCGCTCCGCCAATCCGGCCTTGTGCTGCTCGATCACGTCTGGCGGGATCGGCACGAGGAGGGGTGCCTGCGTGTAGAGGACCGCGGTCGCGATTTCCCGGCCCGGATAAATGGCTTCGAGCGCCATGGCATAGGCGGCCATCTGCCTCAGCGTGGCCAGGGGCACCCCGTCGAGGCCGGACGGCGGCCGACGAGCGGTCTTGAAATCGACCACCAGCACACGCTCGCGCCCGATCAGCAGCCGGTCCGCCGTGCCGGCAATGACCTGGCCACCGACCGTCGCGGCAAGGGGCGCTTCGGCCAGGGCGGCGGGCGAGAACAGGGCCTGCCAGCCGGGCTCCGACAGCACCGCCAGAGCGGACCGGAGCATGGCCTCGCGCTCGCTCTCGGCCACCTCGCCGGCCTGTCGCGCCAGCCACGCGCGCGCCCTGCCCTCGCGCTCTTGCGGGGCGAGCTCGGGCAGGCGTTCGAGCAGCTTGTGAATGAGCACGCCGCGCCGGGCGGCAAACGCGTCCGCGCCCGGCGGGAACGGCGGCTCGGCGCTTTCGTCCTGCCCCGCCGACGAGGGCGCCAGCGGCCGCGGCGGGCGTGGCTCGGGGCCGATCGGCGTGGTCGCCCACAGCGGAAGGGGCTTGCGGTGGGGCTCGGCGGCGTCTGTCGCCGGCGCGATCACGCCTGCGCCCATGCCGCGAACATGCCGCGCGCCCCAGATCTCGTCGACCGCAGGTTCCCCGTCGAACAGCGGCTTCAGGCGGGCATACCAGCTGTCGGGCGCCGGCTCCTTCTCCCCCTTGAGCAAGGCGCCGCCAACGAACAGGGCCTCCTCGGCGCGCGTCATCGCGACGTAAAGCAGCCGCCAATGCTCCTGCCGCTCGGCGGCCGCCGCTTCGGCTTCGGCAGCGGCGATCCGGCCGACCTTTTCCTCCTTCGCGAGGTCCGGCAGCGGCACCGTCCGGCCGCCGCCGCCGCCGGGCAGTTCCTCGGCCAAGGCGAGCCCGCGCGTCGGCGAGCGGTCGGGATTGCCGGTCGCATCGGCCAGAATCACGATCGGCGCCTGCAGGCCCTTAGAGCCGTGCACGGTCATCACCCGCACCAGCCCTTCACCGGCACCCGCCTCGCGCTTCAGCTCGCCCTCGCCGGCATCGAACCACTGAATGAAGCCCTCAAGGCTCGGCGTGTGGGTACCGGCGTAGGCCAGCGCGGCGTTGAGCAGCTCGTCGACCGGATCGTTCGCCTCGCGCCCCAGGCGCGAGACCAACTTGCGCCGGCCTTGCCACGGCCCGACCAGCAGCCAGTGCAGCAGCGCCTGCGGCGGCTCGAAATCGGCGCGGGCGAGGAGCGTCCGCAGTTCATCGGCGACGCGCATCGCCTCTGGCTCATCGCTGCGCCGCAAGTGATCCCACAGCGTCACGTGTTTGTCGCGGTAGCCGTGCTCGAGCAGCTGCTCCTGCGTCCATCCGATCAGCGGCGAGACCAGCAGACAGGCGAGGCTGAGATCATCGAGCGGCTGCGCGGCGAAGCGCAGGGCAGCCATCAGGTCCTTGACCGCCAGCGGCGCGCCGAGCCGCAACCGGTCGACGCCGGCAACGGGCACGCCGGCTGCGTGCAACCGCGCGACAATCAGGCCGGCGAGCTCGCGCCGCTTGCGCACCAGGACCATGATGTCCCCGGGCCCGGCGCGGCGTTGATGACCCTTCACCAGCACGAACCCGTCGCGCAGCCAGGCTTTCACCTGCGCCGCGATGTTGTCCGCCATGGTCCGCTCGGGGCCGGGCAGCCAGCTGTCGGGCGCTTCGGGTTCGTCCTCCTCGTCCGCGTCCTCGCCGCCGACGGGGTGCCAGAGCGTCACGAGGCCGGGCCGTTCATCGCCCCTGTGCGGCTCGGGCGGCTCATGCAGGCCGAACGATTCGTGGCCGATAGCCTCCAGCGCCTCATCGACGAAATCGAGCACCGGCTGCGCGGTGCGGTACGATCGACCGAGCCCGAGATCCCTCAACTGGCGGGCGTCGGGATCGTTGGCCGCCACACCGGCCATCGCTTCGGCAAAGCGTCGCTTCGCTGCTTCGAAGTGCTCGGGACTGGTACCCTGGAAGCGAAAGATCGCCTGCTTGTAGTCGCCGACCGCGAACACGGTGCGCAGCTTGTCGTCGCGTTGCCCGGCGCCGACGAAGAACTCGTCGGTCAGGGCGTGGATGATGTCCCACTGCGCTTCGTTTGTGTCCTGCGCCTCGTCGATCAGGATGTGGTCGAACTGGCGGTCGAGCTTGAAGCGAATCCAGTCGGTCATCTCCTTCCTGGTCAGGAGCGCGGCCGCCTGGCGGATCTGGTCGTCGAAGTCGATCAATCCCTCGCGCGCCTTGGCCTCGTCCCACGCGAGGGCGAAACGCCGGCCGACGGTGAGCGCCGGAACGAGCATGTCGGCCAGGGCGAGACGTGCGACCTGCTCGCGGATCGCCTCCAGCGATTGGCGCACGCGCTCGACCATGGCGGCATAATCGGCGTCGAGCTTGGCGAGATTCTTCAGCCACTTCGGCTCGCCCTTCTGGGTGAAGAGGGCTTTGGTCAGCTCCGCGCAGCCATCGACGCGCGCTTGCCCCTTGCCCGCCAGCCACGCCTCGATCGCAGCGATGCACTTCTCTGCCGACGAAGCGCCCCACGCCCGGTTGATCTCGAGGCACCGCTTGAGGGCCGCACAATCGAACACGTCGTCGTCGCACAAGGCGACAATGCTCTCCGGCCCCGCATCGGGCGCGATCCCGATCAATTGCCGCACGCGATCGTCGAGCGGCTCCTGCCAGCTTCCTGGACCCAACCACATGGCGCGCGCTTCGGCGCAACGCATCAGCCACTGGCGCGCGCCGTCCGGGCCCCAGCGCACGCTGAGCATCTCGAGCGCTTCGAGCAGCCGGCCTTCGCGGCGCTCCTCCCACTCGATCAGCAGGTCGGCGAGGATGCGATGGGCGAGCAGGTCGCGGTCGCGATCCTCCATCGGCTTGGTGCCGGGGATCAGGCCCGCCTCCTCGGGGAAGGCGGCGAGCAGCCATTGCGAGAACGCATGGATCGTGTCGATCCGCAGGCCCCCGCCGGGACAATCGAGCACTTGGGCGAACAGGGCGCGGGCGCGGGCGATGGTCTCCAAATCGGCCCTCTCGCCGATGCTGGCGAGGTCCCGCGCAAGCTCCGCCTCCGGCATGCGCACCCAGTTCGCCAGCACCTCGTTGACCCGCGTCGCCATCTCCGCCGCGCCGGCCCTGGTGAATGTGAGGCACAGGACCTGCTCCGGCGCGACTCCCCTGGTCAGCAGCAGCCGCAACACCCGCGCCGAGAGCACCTGCGTCTTGCCCGTGCCCGCCGAGGCCGACAGCCATACGCTGTCGCGCGGATCGACCGCTTGCGTCTGCTCGTCCCTCAGCGGATGAACTTGTCCCGGGTTGCCTGGACCGCTCATGGCCGAGCTCCCCGCCCGAGCCATTCGTCGAGCCGCATGAGCTGGTCGAAAGTATCGTAGCCCGGCGCGTTCGGATTGAGTCGCGCGGTGAAGGGCTGGTCGCCGAGAATCCAATAGTCGAGCGCCTCGTCGAGATAACGCTCGGCTTCCGGCAGGAAGTCATCGGGCGCGATGCCCTTGCGCTTGCCGTCGACGAGGATCGGTGTCGTGCAGTAGCCAAAGCCCGTCTCGCTCTTGCTCGACTTGCCGAGCGACCAGTATTCGAACGCCACCGGCTCGCCCTGCAGCCCTTCGAACCCCCCGCACCGCGCCATCAGCCCGATCGTGCCGAGCTGCAGCGCAAAGCCATCGATCACCTGCTGCGCGCTCGGCGGGCCGCCGGTCTTGTAGTCGACGATCGCCAGGGTGCCGTCCTCGAAGCGGTCGATGCGGTCGGCCTTGCCGAAGATCTCGACCCCGCGGTGCTCCATCTTGCCCCATGCCTCGAACAACACAGGCTTGCGGCCCGGGTCGGCGGCAATGGCCTGCTCGATCCATTCGAGCGCCTTCGTGAGCCGCGGACGCCACAAGGCGCGCATGAGCGGGTGGTGGTTCATCCGCATGAGCACCTCGTCGGCCACCTCGGCCATCGGGCGCCCGGTCTTGTGCCAGCTTTCGAGCACCTCGTGCGCCGCGGTTCCGCGCCACGCAGCCGAAGGCTCGGCGTCGAGCGGATCGAGCGGCTTCAGCCGCAGGATCGCCGAGGCGTAGAACTGGTACGGGTCGGAGCGCAGACGGTCGAGCGCGGTGACGCTGATGGCCACCTTGCGTTGCGCAGCGCTTGGGCGCGGTTCGGGGCGCGGATAGGGCGGCGCAGGATCGCCGTCGTCGAGCGAGCGGGCGAGCGCGAGCGTCTCGCCATCGGTGCTCTCGCCGACCGCCTTGCGGCCGAGCAAGGCCTTGACACGCAGCAGGAAACGCGAGGGGATCGCCGGCCCCTGCACGTCGCGCGCCGAGCGGCTCAGCACCACCTCGGGCGCGCCGAGGAGGCCAGCGAGGTCGTGCGCCGCCAGGCCGATGCGGAAATCGGCGCCCGGCACCCCGAGCGCACGCAGCACCGCCGGGGCCAGCAGCGGGTCGAGCGCCGGCGTCGCCGGCCAGGTGCCCTCGTTGAGGCCGGCGCAAATCACGAGGTCGGCGCGCGTCATGCGCGCTTCGAGGAGGCCGTAGATCGCCACCCGCGGGTGGCCGCCATAGGGCGGGCGCACCGCGACCTGGTCCATCGCGTCGCGCAAGGCCGCCGGAAGCTCGCCCGGTTCGATCGTGAAACCGGTCCCGCGCGCGTGGAGCCGCAAGTCCTCGACCAGGGCGGAAAGCGCGCGTCCGTCCTCGCGGCCCCACAGCCCGGTGCCGCACAGCGTCTCGCCGGCCGTCACAAGCGTGTCGAGCAGGTCCGCCAGCGACTGCGGTTCCTTTGCCATCAGCGGCGCCAGGATCGCTTCGACCTCCGCCCACCAGCGTTGCGCCTGGGCGCCGGCTGCGAGCTCGCGCAACGGCGCCAGCCCCGGTGCCGGTCGCGGCCCGCGAAGCGCCAGTTCCAGCGCGCGGGCCTGCTCCAGCCACGCGGCCCTGCCCTCGCCCGCGCGGACCAGCGGGTGCTCGAGCAGCGCCATCAGCGGCACCGGAGCGGCCTGCTCGGCGGCGACTTCGGCGAGCAGCAGGAACAACCTTCCGGCGGTGGTCTGCGACATCATCTCGCCGGCGGAATCGTCCGCCTCGATGTTCCACCGTCGCAAGTGCTGCACCACGCGGCGGGCGAGGCCGCGGTCGGGCGTCACGACGGCGACGCGCTTTTCGGGCTCGGCCAGCGCCTGCCGCACCAGCAGCGCGACCGCCTGCGCCTCCTCCTCGGGACTGGTGGTCTCGAGCAGCCGGACACCCGAGAGCCGCCGCGCGTCCGCCGGCAAGTCGACCCATGCCTTGCTTGCCTCGGGCGGCAGGAACAGGTTGGAGATCGCGTGGCTGCGCTCGGGCGAGCGCCTGCCCAGCCCGGCGCGGTGCCACGACTGCACCTCGCCGCGCGCCACGCCCATGCGATTGAGCAGCAGTTTCAGGTGGTATTGCGGATGGGTGACCGCGTCGCCGCGCGCCAGCGGCGGGTCGGCATCGGGTGCGCCGGCGTTGCCCAGCTCGTCCCACACCTCGTCGGGCATCGCCAGGTCGAAGTCCGGCAGGATCACCGCGCCTTGCGGCAGCTCGGAAATGACCCGCAACAGCCCGGCCAGGGCCGGGGCGGCGCTGGTCACGCCCGCGGCGACGATCGGTGTTGAGGGAGGCTCTGCGCGCCATTGCTCGGCCGCATGGGAGAACAGCCGGTTGCGTCGCTTCGCCGCGTCGATCTCGCCGCACGCCCGCAACTCCGCGAGCCACATCGCGTGGACGGCGACGAACAGCCTGGTGTTCTCGAGCCAGTGCCCGGCCATCTCGGCGAAAACCGGCTGCACGCGTTCCCCGAACAGCGCCTCGGGATCGATGTCCTCCACCAGCAGGCGGTCGATGGCCCGGGCGACCTGTTGCGCCATGCGCAGGAGAGCCGCGCCGCGCGGCGGTTCGCGGTTCAGCGCGGCCATGGCCGACGGTAGGAACTGGGTCAGCTTGAACAATCGCCGCGTCGGGTCGGCCGCCGGCGGGATAGCCACGCCCGTGCCCAGCGGATCGAGCAGCGGCCCGAGCGTCTCATCGATATCAAGATCGCCCACCACGGCCATCCGCGGCATCAGCAGGCCAGGGAGATCATCGCTGCCGCTCATCCTGATGAACGCCTCGCTCACCGTGCGCACCGCCCGGGTGCTCGGCAGCAGCAAGGTCAGGCGGGCGAGACCGATGTCCGGTTCGCAATAGCGCGGCGCCAGGCCGGCGACGAGCGCGTCGGCGAAGCCCCGATGGGCTGCGATCGAATAGACTTGCGGTCCCCTCCGCTCCATCGGTCGCCCTCAGCTCTCTTTCAGGGCGGCCTCGGTCGGCGCGATCGCGGCGGGCGTGCCGACTTCGAACCACTGCCCGGTGAAGGCCACGCCGTAGAGCCGCCCTTCGTCGATCGCTCGATCCCACAGGATGTTCGTCGAGAAGGGGCCGGTGGGAGCGTCGCGCAGCAAGCGATGGCCAACCAGCTGGATTCCGCTGAAGATGAACGGGGCAATCCGGCCCGAGCGCCGCCGCGTGAGGCGCCCGCGCGTGTCCATCCAGAAGTCGCCCTCGCCGCGGTAATTGTGAGCGCCCCGGTGCGGCACCATGGCCAGCAGTGCGTCCATCCGATCGGCGTTCCACGCGGCGGACAAGTCGTGGAACACGTCACGCGGCCCATCGAGCCAGATGTTGTCGCTGTTGATGCAGAAGAACGGGTCCGGCAGTAGCGGCAATGCCTTCACCATGCCGCCGCCGGTCTCCAGCAGCCGGTCGCGCTCGTCGGACACGGTCACCAGCGGCGCCGCGCGCGAGGTCACGTGCGCCTCGAGCGCGTCGGCAAGGTAGTGGAGGTTGACCACCGCCCTGGCGATTCCGGCTTCCGCCAGCTTGTCGAGCGCGTGATCGATCAGCGGCTTTCCGGCCACCCGCACCATCGGCTTGGGTTGCGAGACCGTGAGCGGCCGCATGCGCTTGCCGAGCCCGGCGGCCAGCACCATCGCGGTGTCCGAGGCGAGATCGCTCACCGGATTTCGCCGCCACCGCTGTCGCGCAAATTCTGCGGGATGTTCTGCGCGAACCAGTCCGCGACGGGCTTCAGCGCGGGGTGCTTGAGATCGCGCTCCATGGCTTCCCACACCCTCGGGATGAACGCGAGGTAGCGCGGCTTGCCGTCGCGCTTCCACAAGCGGCTGAAGATGCCGACGATCTTGGCGTTTCGCTGCGCGCCGAGGCGGGCGTAATCGGCCTCGAAGTGCGCGTCGGCATCGACTTGCGCGAGGTAACGGTCGAGCATTGCCCGCTCGAGCGCGGGCGAGACATCGCGCCGCGCGTCCTGCAGCAGCGAGACGAGATCGTAGGCCGGGTGCCCGACCAGCGCGTCCTGGAAGTCGATCAGCCCCTGCTCGCCTTGCGGCAGGAGCATGATGTTCTCGGCATGATAATCGCGCAGCACGGTGACGCCCGGGTCCTGGCGCGGCAGCATCGGCCGCAGCACCTCGTCGAAAGCCTTGCGGTAGCCCTCGGCATCGACGTCGAGCCTTACCGCCGGGCAGTACCATTGCGTGAACAGCCCCGCCTCACGCTGGTAGACCTCCATGTCGTAGGGCGGGAACGGGCCGGGCGGCGAACGGTGCAGCCGAACCAGCGCATCGATCGCGCGCGCGTAGGTCTCGTGCTCGGCATGGGCGTTCTCGTCCAGCCAGTCGCGCATGCGGTCGGGGCCGAAATCCTCGATAAGGACGAGGCCGCGGTCTCGGTCCTCGTGGTGGATCACCGGCGCGCGGTGGCCGTGCTCGGCAAGCCATTTGCCGACATCGAGGAACGGGCCGGGATCCTCGTGAGGCGGCGGCGCGTCCATCAGCATCGCGCTGCGTTCGCCATGGCGGACACGGAAATAGCGCCGGAAACTGGCGTCTCCCACGAGCGGCTCGACCCTGGACCCGCCCCAACCGGCCTGTTCGAGAAATTCGTCGAGCCCTTCGGGCAGCGCTTCACTCATGGAAGGCGCCCTAGCCAATCCGCGCCGCCTTCCACAATCGCCTTGCGCCCGCTTCCCGCAATTTCGAGCGTGACCGAAAGGCAGCCCGGCTCATCGGCAAAGCCGCCCGCCCGCTCCGGCCATTCGGCGATCAGCGCCGCGCCTTCGCGATAATCGTCGAGGCCGAGCTCCTCGGCCTCGCGCGGGCTGTCGAGACGATAGAAATCGGCATGCACCAGCAAGGGATCGAGATCGTATGTCTCGACGATGGTGAACGTCGGTGACGGCACTTCCTCCGCGTGGCCGAGCGCCGCAATGATCGCCCGCGCGAGCGTGGTCTTGCCGCTGCCGAGGGGGCCGGACAGCGCGACCACGTCTCCGGCGCGCAAGCGGCGGGCGATGCGGGCGCCGAATGCCGCCATCGCCGCCATGTCCGGCAATTCGATGGTCACGGCAGCCAGATCGTCGCGGTGGTGCCGGCGCCGGGCTCGCTCTGCAGCTCGAGCCGGCCGCCGTGCGCCTCGATCAGTTGCCGCGCCAGGGGCAGGCCGAGCCCGGTGCGCCGCGCGTCCGGCTTGCCGTCCTTGCCGATCCGCATCCCGTCGAGAGCGCGCGCGAGCTGGCTCGGCTTCATGCCCGGGCCGTTGTCGGAAATGACGATCCGCGCGCCTTTCTTGACCCGCGACAGCGCGACGAGGATGCGCCCGCCCTGCGGCGTCGCGGTGATCGCGTTGTCGAGCAGGTTGCCGATCGCCCGCCCGAGCTGGCGCTTGTCCGCCTGGACCGTTCCCGCGCCCTTGTCGCCGCGCAGGTCGGCCGTCAGGTGCTTGGTCTCGATGGCGTCCTCGCGCTCGCGCAACACCGTGGTGACGAACGACAGCAGGTCGACCTCTTCGGTGGCGATCGGCAGCAGACCGGCTTCGCTCTGCGTCAGGTCGAGCACGGATTCGATCTGCGCCCGCAGCCGTTCGACCGCCGAGAGGATCGCGGCGACATAGTCCTGCGCCTGCGGGCTCAGGTCCCCGGCGACGCCGCTCTGCAGCAGCTCGGCAAAGCCGCCGATCGAGGTCAGCGGCGTGCGGAATTCGTAGCTCATGTTGGCGAGGAAGCGGGTCTTGACCGCATCGGCTTCCTCGAGCGCCGTGGCCCGTTCGCGCAAGGCGTCCTCGGCCTTCTTGGAATCGGTCACGTCGAGCACGGTGAGCAGGCCGTTGCCGTCGGGCAGCGGCACGCCGGCGAACTCCAGCGTGCGGCCGTCGCTCATCAGCACCTGGCCGCCACGCTGCTTGCGATCGAGTGTCGCAGCACGGACGACTTCGCCGATCGCGTTCTTCTGGCCGGGGCGCGCCAGCCGCGACGAGATGCTTTCCAGCACCGTGTCGATCCGCGGATGCTCGTCGAGGAAGTCGTCGGTGAGCTCCCACATCGTCGAAAAGCGCCGGTTCCACAGCTGCAGGCGTCCGTCAGGGGCGAACACCGCGAGCGACTCGAACAGGCTGTCGAACGTCGCCGCGCGGGTGCGCAGCAGCGTGTCGCGCGTGGCCGACAGGGCGAGCGATTCGGTGCGATCCTCGGCAACGAGGACCAGCCCGCCATCGGGCAGCGGCTGGGTCACGATCCTGAGGTGCGTGCCGTCGCTCAGCGTCCACGCCTCCTCGCGCGGAGCGCCGGCGCTGAACCAGTCGCCGAGCTCGCGGCGCCAGGCGGGAAAGTCGCGCATTTCCGGCAGGCGACCTTCGTCGCGCGCCATGTCGAGGAACCGGTCGAAGCTCGGCGGCTCGACCAGCAACGCGGCCGGCAGCGCGAAGATTCGCTGGAACGGCTGGTTCGAGAACGCCAGCGTGCGATCGGCGTCGAACTGCGCCACGCCGATCGAAAGCTGGTCGAGCATCGAGCGCTGCGCCTGGCGGAACGCGCGCAGCTCGCGGCTCTGCTCCTCCATCTCCTCGATGTCGATCGCGTAGCCGGCGACCCCGTCGTCGCCCAGCGGCAGATCGCTGACGCGGAGCGTGCGGCGCTGGGTCCCGACGGTCGCTTGGACGATCCGCTCGACGGGCAGGTCCTTGTCGCGCGCCTGCTTGGCAACTTGCGAAGCGCTGAGGCCGTCGACCTTCTCGATCAGCTCGATCTGCCGGCGAACCACGGTCTCGGCGTTCTGCGCCCCGACAGCCTTGACGTAGGCGCTGTTGACCAGCCGCAGCTTCATGTCGGGGCCGCGGAACCACATCGGAATCGGTGCCGCCTCGATCAGGCCGACGAGCGCGGTGAAGTCGCCCTGGGCGCGCATCGTTTCCGCGCGCAGCCGCGTCAGCTCACCCTGGGTTTCGGTGAAATCGAACCACCACAGCAGGGCCGCGCTGGTGGGGGAAATGACCGGATCGGCGAGCAGTCCGCGGACGGCGAGGCTGCGGCTCGAGCCGATCGGCGTCAGCGACATGCGGAAAGACGACGCGGTCTTCTGCGTGCGCCTCACCGCCTCGGTCAGCTCGCCCAGCTGGCCCGGGAACAGGCCCTCCTCCTCGCCGGCCAGCTCGCTCAAATAGCCGGGCATCTTCTCGAGGCCGAGCCAGGCGGCGATCCGCTCGGGCGCCTCGATCTTGCCGTCGGCCTTGACCAGCATCGGCACCGCCGGCGAATCCTCGATCATCCGCGTCAGGCGCCGCGCGGTCGAGCGGGCCGCCTTCGCCTGCCGCGCGCGCTGCGCTGCCGCCAGCGCCAGCCAGGCCGCGCCGAACGTCCAGGCCGCCAGCAGGAGCCCGAGCAGCACCAGCGCCGTGGGGGACATGTCCATCCGCCTCAGCTATTCGGGCGGCGGGTGCGATGCAATGGGGGCGCGCTCGCCGCCCCCATGCGCGCGGCGGAACTCAATACCGGTAGTGATCGGGCTTGAACGGGCCCTCGA
>Ga0157372_10000700_pt1 | contig 36863 bp, 38 predicted proteins | sample C55metaG_FD_115307 | JGI IMG/M metagenome (GOLD analysis project Ga0157372, IMG submission 115307) | Corn rhizosphere microbial communities from Kellogg Biological Station, Michigan, USA - C5-5 metaG | ecosystem: Host-associated > Plants > Roots > Rhizosphere > Soil | place: USA: Michigan...
CGCGTATCGGCCCAGTGGGAAGGCAGTACCAGGCAACAAGCCATTTTAATTGATACCCGGAGCGGCAATCACAGGTTTATTAATGCCTCTTTGGGCCGTTATTATATCTCTCCGCAGGGCAATTATGTACTATGGTTTGATGCTAAAGATCAGGCATGGTACCGCTATACTATTGCTACAGGGCAAAAAATAAACCTGAGCAAAGCAACCGGCACTAAAATGGGCGACGAACTGAACGATGTGCCCGGCTATCCTTCAGCTTACGGCGTGGCAGGCTGGGCGGCGGGCGATAAGGCCGTATTTATTTATGACCGGTACGACATCTGGCGTTTTGACCCGGCAACAGGCGACGCGTTTAACTTCACCAAAGGCATCGGGCGCAAAAACAAACTGATCATGAGGTATGATCAAACCGATACGGAGCAAAAATTCATCCCCCTGAAAGAGCCGATGTGGCTGTTAACTCAAAACGAAGAAACCAGGCAATGGGGATATTTCAGGAAGTTTCCTGAGACTAACAATCTGCCCGAAAAAGTGACCATGGCCCCAATGAGTTATGATAACCTGCTGAAAGCTAAAAATGCCGATGCTTACATCTACACCAAGGCAAGCTATAAACAGTCGCCTGATTTGTACTTTTCATCTGATCTGAAAAAAGAGCTTAAGCTAAGCAATATCAACCCGCAGCAAAGTGAATATAACTGGGGCACTGCCGAACTTGTGAGGTGGATGACACCTAAAGGCTATCAGTCGCAAGGGATCCTGTATAAGCCTGAAGACTTTGACCCGGCCAAAAAGTACCCGATGATAGTTTATTTTTATGAGAGACTTTCTGACGGGCTTTTTAACTATATAGCACCTGCTCCTACCCCTTCCCGCCTGCCTATCTCATTTTTTGTGAGCAACGGTTATCTTGTGTTCGCACCTGACATCAGCTATCAAACCGGCCATCCGGGGGCATCTGCGGTCGAGTTTGTAAATTCAGGTGTTGAGGCTTTAAAGAAAAACACATGGGTTGATGCTGCACATATTGGCTTACAGGGCCAGAGCTGGGGTGGTTACCAGGTGGCTTACCTCATTACCCAAACCAATATGTATGCCGCAGCCTGGGCAGGCGCGCCGGTAGCTAACATGACTTCGGCCTATGGAGGGATCCGTTGGGAATCGGGACTGAACAGGCAATTTCAGTACGAAAAATCACAAAGCCGCATTGGCGCCACGCTTTGGGAAAAGCCTGAGCTGTATATCGAAAACTCGCCCTTGTTCCAGTTGCCCAAAGTAAAAACACCGGTGATGATCATGAGCAATGACGCCGACGGCGCTGTGCCCTGGTACCAGGGGATTGAAATGTTTACAGCTTTACGCCGTTTAGGTAAACCTGTTTGGTTACTGCAATACAATGGCGAGGCTCATAACCTGGTACAGCGCCAAAACCGCAAAGACGTTACTATACGTGAGCAGCAATTTTTCGATCACTTTTTAAAAGGCGCGCCAATGCCGGTTTGGATGGATAAGGGAGTACCTGCAGTTGATAAAGGGAAAGACTGGGGCCTGGAGCTGGAAAAATAAAAGTTTATATAGAAATTAATTTCACACAAAGTAATAGCATTAATAATCTATAGCTCTTTCAAAAAGCCCAGCAGCGCAATGGCCACACCGGCCAATACCGCCATCATTTTACGCATATTGAAACGGTGATCAGCACTCGATTCAAAGAGGATAGTGGTGGAGATATGCAGGAAGATGCCGATAACAACGCCCATGATCCTGTTAAAATAATGCTGCAGGTTACCTATGTCTCCGCTGCTTAATGCATCGCTGAAAAAATAACCTGCCGGCGCCATCACCGCGAATACCGCCACAAAAAGTATGGTTTTGTTTTTACCTTGTTTGTTAGTGAGCAACACTGTAGCCAGTGCGAAGGCCGCCGGGATATGGTGTAAGGCAATGCCGTAAACTAATTGGTCCTGGTTGCCCTGGGCAAGCGGCATTCCCTCCAAAAAAGCATGCAGGCAAAGGCTTGCCATGATACCAATTGGGAAAACTGCCAGATCATGCGGGTGTTTGTGCATGTGGCCGTGCTCAATTCCGTCCGAAAATTGTTCAAGCACAATCTGAAACAGGAAGCCGACCAATATGAATACGCCGACGTAGTTATCATTACCGTGGTAAGCATCAGGAATCAGGTGCAAAACAGTAATACCAAACAGGTAAGCCCCGCTGAACGACAGTACCAGCTTCAGCGTTTTGTGGTTATCGCCCTTAAATAAAAATACAGAAGTACCGCCAAAAAAGGCAGCAAAAAAAAGCAGCAGAATTTTCCAATATCCCATTAAAAGGCAGGTTGTAATTTTTTAAACAATAATGAAAACAGCCATCCAACAAAGGCTCCATATAAAGCGCCGCACAATACATCTACCGGGAAATGCACCCCCACGTACACCTGTGCAAAGCAAATGCTGCCTGCCCAAAGTATCGCCCAAAGCCATACCCACCTCCATTTTCTGAAAAACACAAAGCTAAGGAATATCGCCATGGCAAAATGATCGGTGGCGTGGGTTGATGGAAAACTGTACCCGCTACCACAGGGCACACGGCTGATATCAGTTGCAGATACAACCGGATCACGACAAGGGCGAAGCCGCTGAATATTGTGCTTGATAATAACTCCACTGGTGAAATCAGCAATGCCTGCCGATGCTGCCAGCAGCATTATAATAATAGCGCCTGCTTTTTTATATCGCCATAAACAAAAAATAATGATGAAAATATACAGCGGGATCCAGAATTTAGGGTTACGCAACAAGGGCATGATCCAGTCGAAAAATGAATTGGACAGGTCATGATTAATGAAATAAAATAAATGCCGGTCGAGGTTTAAAAGATAGTCGGGCATTGTTTTTTACTATAGGTGTTTGTTTGCTGTAATTTCCAAAGTTATCAAATAGCTTAAAAAATCCTTTAAATTTTAATACTTAGCAGCAGCATTATCCCGTTAAGCATAAAATAATGCGCAGGGATGACAATTGAAACCACCCTGCACCGTATTAAAAAACAATAAATTAACCGTAACCTTATATGCAAGCGTTTGCGTAAATCCTTAAAACAATATCATTTGTAGCTTATATTTTTTACTTTTACCACACCAAAAACTTCGCATTTTGACATTAATAAAATCTATTTCAGGAATACGCGGCACCATAGGCGGTGCTGTTGGCGATGGTTTAACACCGCTTGATATTGTAAAATTCACTTCGGCCTACGGATCATGGGCTGTGAAAAAATCGGGGATTAAAAAGATTGTAGTAGGCCGTGATGCCCGTTTATCGGGTGCTATGGTGAACAATCTTGTTATTGGCACACTGCAGGGTTTGGGGATTGATGTTATTGACCTTGGTTTATCAACTACACCGACTGTTGAGGTTGCCGTTACCGGTGAGCACGCAGCGGGTGGTATCATCCTTACCGCAAGCCATAACCCAAAACAATGGAACGCCCTTAAACTGCTCAATGCCGATGGCGAGTTCATCAGTGATGCCGATGGCAAAGAAGTGCTAACAATGGCCGAATACAGCGACTTTAATTATGCCGATGTAAACGATCTGGGTAAAGTTACTCATGATGATACCTGGCTTCAAAAACACATCGACCTTGTACTGGCCTTGCCGCTGGTTGATGTTGAGGCTATAAAGAAAGCCAACTTTAAAGTAGTAATAGATTGTGTTAACTCAACAGGCGGTATTTTTGTACCGGCCTTGCTGAAAGCTTTGGGCGTTGAAACCGTTCACGAACTGTATTGTGAGCCGGATGGCAATTTCCCGCATAATCCCGAGCCGCTTCCGGAAAACCTAATAGCTTTATCAAAAGAGGTTGTGGGTAAACGTGCCGATTTGGGCATTGCTGTTGATCCGGATGTAGACCGCCTTTGCTTTGTTTGCGAAGATGGTAACATGTTTGGCGAAGAATATACGCTGGTTGCCGTAGCTGATTATGTTTTGAAAAACAATGTGGGCAACACGGTATCTAACCTGTCGTCAACCCGTGCGCTGCGCGACGTAACTGAAAAAGCAGGCGGCGAATACCACGCGGCTGCAGTTGGAGAGGTTAACGTGGTTAACAAAATGAAAGAAATCAATGCTGTTATTGGCGGCGAAGGTAATGGCGGGGTTATCTACCCTGAGTTACATTACGGCCGTGACGCTTTAGTTGGTATCGCGTTGTTTTTAACTCATCTGGCTAAATATGGTAAATCAGTTTCAAGTTTGCGTGCGTCATATCCGGGTTATTTTATTTCAAAAAACAAGATAACATTAACACCCGAAATGGACATAGACGCCCTTTTGGCGAAAGTTGAAGAAAAATACATCAAGCAGCCCCACTCAACAATTGATGGCCTGAAAATAGAATTTGATAAAGAATGGGTACATTTGCGGAGGTCAAACACCGAGCCCATTATCAGGATCTACTCTGAAGGCAATTCTGAAACCGTGGCAAACGGTTTGGCCAATAAGATCATCATCGATATTAAGGAGATCTTACAGCTGAAAGGTTAATTTTACTGGTATTAAAAATAGCAGGCAACCGGCGGTAAATACCGTTGGTTGCTTGCTTATATATACATTACCGGGCATGTGTTTTTGAAGTTACTGATCCATTAATTTATAATTTTTAAAAAAATGCGCGTTTATTTTGATAATGCCGCCACTACACCGCTTGATCCTGATGTGATGAAGGAGATGTATAAGGTGATGGAAAGCCAGTTTGGTAATCCGTCGTCAATACATGCCCACGGCAGGGAAGCCCGTACTTTAATTGAGCGTTCGCGGAAAACGATTGCCGGTTTACTGCACACCTCGCCCGCCGAAATCTTTTTTACGTCAAGCGGTACGGAGGCCGATAATACGGCTATCAGGTGCGGGATCATTGATCACAAAATCACCCATGCTATCACCAGCCCCACCGAGCATCACGCAGTGCTCCACACGCTGGAAGCAATGGAAAAATCGGGCATTATTAAATTGAGCCTGGTAAATATAGACAGCAAGGGTGTTATTGATTATGATCACCTGGAAACATTATTGAAAGAAAATGAACGCAGTTTTGTTTCATTAATGCATGCCAATAACGAAATAGGCACCCTATCTGACATGGAACGCATTGGTGACCTGTGCGAAACATACAATGCCATTTATCATTGCGATACTGTGCAAACCATGGGCCACTACCAGCATGACCTGAGCAAGCTTAAAGCTCACTTTGTGGTATGTGCCGGTCATAAATTGCACGGGCCCAAGGGTGTAGGGTTCCTGCATATCAATCATAAAATCAAAATAAAACCATTTATTTACGGTGGCGCCCAGGAACGCAACATGCGCGGCGGTACCGAAAATATTTATGGTATAGTTGGTTTGGCCAAAGCGCTTGAACTTGCTTACGGCGAAATGGAACAGCACCAAAACTACATTCAGGGCTTAAAATCATACATGATGGAGCAACTGGTTGCTAACGTACCCGGTGTAAGCTTTAACGGCGAAACCGACCCCGAAAAAAGTTTGTATACAGTATTGAACGTGGCCTTCCCGGAGATGGAAATGAGCGATATGCTGCTGTTTAATCTTGATATTGCCGGTATTTCTGCTTCGGGTGGAAGCGCCTGCAGCTCAGGCAGCGATATTGGTTCGCACGTGTTAACTGCTATCGGGGCCAGTTCTTCAAGGCCATCGGTTAGGTTCTCGTTCTCAAAGTATAATACAAAAGAGGAAGTTGATTTTGTAGTAGCTAAAGTTCGCGAGCTTTGTGCTGTGAATGTATAAGTTGAAAGTACATATAATAAAAACGCCTTAAGGACTCGGTTCTTAAGGCGTTTTTATTAAAAGACGTCATTGCGAGGTACGAAGCAATCCCCAACCGTACAGAGTCGCTTCGAAAATCAGTTAGTTATTCTTTTGTTAAATCTTCATACAGATCTTTCCATTCAGGATTCAATTGATTGATAAGATCAACTTTCATCTGTCTATTTCCACCTTTTAGGGCCTTTTCAGCAGCAATAGCCTCTTCGATATGGGAATAGAAAATATAATACACCAATTTATTACAGTTGTATTTAGCAGTAAAGCTTTGGGGATAAGTTTTGTTCTTGTGATCCCAGATCCTGCCGATAATATCTGATGTAACCCCCGTATATAACACTGAATGCGTTTTATTTGTGACGATGTAAGTACATCCGCCGCGTTGCATAACCATTTAATAAATATATTCTTTAATATTTTGCTAACGCGAAAAAAGTATGATTTCTCTGCCAATTGGGGATTGCTTCGTGCCTCGCAATGACGTGGTGGAGAATGGCTTTGATAGTTTTTTTGTAAGTCGGGGATTACTACGTGCCTTATAATGTCGTGATTACAAGGTGTTGATTATCAAATATAATTTTCACACATCATTGCGAGTAACAGATGTCTTTTGAAGAATCTCTAAAAAGCTACAACTCCTTCCTCAACCTTGCTACCGGGATGTTCATTTGTTCGCGGTATTTGGCTACGGTACGGCGGGCTATGTTGTAGCCTGCATCTTTGAGTATTTCGGTCAATTTTTCATCAGCAAGCGGATGACGTTTATCTTCTTTGCCAATATGTTCTTCCAAAATCTTTTTAACCTCTTTATTGGATACTTCCTCACCGCTTTCAGTTTGGATGGCTTCGGAGAAGAAGGATTTTAACAGGAAGGTACCAAATTCCGTTTGTACATATTTAGAGTTGGCTACGCGCGACACTGTTGAAATATCCATACCAATACGGTCGGCAATGTCCTTCAGGATCATTGGCTTCAGGTTTTTATCATCACCGGTAAGGAAAAACTCATACTGATACTGCATAATGGCATTCATGGTTTTAAGCAGCGTTTGCTGGCGCTGTTTAATAGCATCAATAAACCACTTGGCCGAATCAAGCTTTTGCTTTACAAATTGCACTGCTTCCTTCAGTTTTTTATCTTTTTGGGAAGCCTTGTCATAATGCTGAAACATTTCCTGGTATGAGCGGCTTACCCTAAGTTCGGGCGCGTTTTTGGAGTTGAGAGTGAGGATGAGCGTGCCATCGTTGTTAGTGATATGAAAATCTGGGATCACCTGCATTTGCTTGGTGTTGATCTCGTTTGAATCGCCGGGTTTGGGATTGAGTTTTAAGATCTCATTAACAACGGCACGTAACTCAGCCGAGTTCATACTCAATGATTTTTCAAGCTTATCGTAATGTTTGCGGGTAAACTCATCCAAATAATGTTCAACAACTTGTATGGCTTTTTTTACGATCGGGTCGCTTGCGTCTTTTTTTCTAAGCTGGATCAGCAGGCATTCCTGTAAGCTGCGCGCGCCTACCCCAGGGGGGTCAAAGCCCTGGATCACCTTGAGCATCTCTTCTACTTCGTCATCCTCAGCCAATACATTTTGTGAAAATGCAAGGTCGTCAGTTAGCGACATAATGGGACGGCGCAGATAGCCGTCGTCATCCAGGCTGCCTATGATCTGCTTGCCGATCATGAAATCTTTATCACTCAGGGGAAGCAAGTCTAACTGTGCTTGCAGACTTTCAAAAAACGAACTTTGCACGGCAATAGGGATCTCTTTACGCTCATCCTCGTCATCACCATTTTGATCATAGCGTGATCCGTAATCATTTACGTTGTCTTCCTGCAGGTAGTCGTCAATATTAAATTCATCCATCTCGCCCTTTTCCTCATCGTTGTTATAATTATCTTCGTCGGGGTCGCGGTCGGGATATTGTTCTTCGGGCTCGTTTAGGTTGGTAAGGCTCAGATCTTCAAGTGCGGGGTTTTCTTCCAGTTCTTCTTTTATCCGGGTATCAAGCGAAACAGTAGGCACCTGCAGCAATTTTATAAATTGTATTTGCTGGGGCGAAAGTTTTTGTAAAAGTTTTTGTTGAAGGTTCTGTTTAAGCATAATTAAGATGTAGCCAAAAATACATCAAATTAATATCAACTAAAAATTACTTGAGGTATCTGCTTTTAAAGTTGTTAAATGTTTTAAGCATGCCAATTGTTTTAGGGCGAACAAAAAATCTATATAAATAGATAGTTTGAGTAATATTATTAACTTTAAGTAACCAAACTTTAATTGATGGCAATAGTAAAAGAGTTCAAATAATTTGCAATGCGGGGCAACGTGGTTGACCTTGCTGTAGGTGTTATCATCGGTGCTGCCTTCGGTAAAATTGTTACGTCCCTGGTTACGGATATTGTAATGCCGCCAATAGGGTTAATTACCGGTGGGATTGATTTTAAAGATTTAAAGATACACCTGAAAGCCGCGGATGCCGTTGCTAAAACCCCGGCTGTCGATATCAATATAGGTAACTTCATCAATATCGTAATCGAATTTTTAATTGTTGCCTTTAGTATATTTATAATTGTTAAAGGCATTAATGCCCTTAAAAAGAAAGAAGAGGCCGCCCCGGCAGCACCACCTGAACCAACTAAAGAAGAAGTTTTACTTACCGAAATCCGCGATTTACTGGCTAAGAAAGCTTAATGGATCATAGTTCACGGATCATGGTTTTTTTCCATAATAGCTATGATCTATGAACTGTCAACAATGAACTGTCAAAAAGTTTTTGGCAACTTAGGATCAGTTAAAATAATATAGTCGGCCATGCCGGCTAATTTGCTCCAGTCGGGCTTGTCAAAACTATCATCCATGTAGGTTGCTATGTTAAGCACGCGTAATTTGGGTGCGTATTTTTTAAGTTGGGCTACCGCGCCCAGTTTTTCTTCACTGTGAAAGCCGCCGTTAAGCTGCAATACTTTAAAGCCGGAATGGTTTTTCAGGAATTTCGCTATCGACCAGCCCATCGTAGCATCCCAAAGGTTTTGCGATTGGTAAATCTGCATGCCCGGCATTGAGGCATGACCTCCCATTATTTTAGCAAATTTATCATAATAAGCTCCGGTAGCGGTATCGATAGGCAGCGGCGCAAGATAGCTTTTAGCCTGGGCATCAAGCTGCTTTAAAGCGTCAAGTCCGCCGCGTGTAACCATGTTGGTATAGCGGGTTGGGGCGTTGGCTGCTATTACCGGCAGATGATTGGATTTGGCAAGTTCAACAAGCGGTTTGTAATCCTTATAGTTAGGCCAGGTACGCGCATCTGTTACCAGATTTTTTTCGCGAATAAGCCCCGCGAGATATTCATTCAGCACCAGTTGACAGTCAGTTTGAAACATCTCCATGGAAAGCGCTGTTTTCTGCGGATATTTTTCCGAAAGCTTTTTGAACAAGCTAAACTCCAGATAGTGCGCCGTTGAATCATTATGCTCTTCGCCAAAGAAAAGCACATCAGCATTGGCCATGTCATTAACAATATCGTCGGGCGTGATGATCTTTTGTGCCGATGTGCTGTAAATTTTATAATGTGTTGCAGGTAGCTCCTGCGCTATGGTAACAGCCGATAGAAATATGAATATTGCGGAAAGGATTACTTTCATTTGCTGTTGAATTTACACTTTGTTAATGACTCAGCCCTGCTTATTCAGCGTTTTTTAACAAATGCCGTAGTTCGCGAGTGCACATTGTTGCAAAATCTGAATCTGTAACAAATAATTAATGTTTAAATTTAACTTTTTAATATGATTTGGAATGACAGCTTAGCGCTATTATTTAGTTCAGATAATGAACAGGATTTTGAATTTAATTATTGCGCATGCAATTAGTTTTTCAAAAAAAGAGCCGCTGATTCGTGGCTACCGGGCGGCAGCACACATGTTATTATAAATAAGAAAAATAGTGTTTGAATTATTAAATAAAATAACTACATTTGCGCTCTTGTTTTAAAAAGACGAATAGAATAAAATATAGCCATGAAAAGAACGTTTCAGCCTTCTCAAAGAAAAAGAAGAAATAAACACGGTTTCCGTGAACGCATGTCAACTGCTAACGGTAGGAGAGTATTAGCAGCCAGAAGAGCTAAAGGCAGAAAAAGGTTAACTGTTTCTGACGAAGGCAGGCACAAAGCATAATTGAGGTTGCCCTACCCTATTTATAAGGGTTTGGAACCGCTTATCTGCTTTATCCTTCGGTTCAAAAATGGCAACTATGTATACTTTTAAAAAAGAAGAACGGTTATGTAACAAAAGGCTTATTGACAAGCTTTTTCATAACGGTTCTTCTTTTTTATGTTATCCTTTCCGGGTATCCTGGCTTGACAATCCCGAGCCACAGCCCTATCCTGCGCAAATTCTTTTTTCCGTTCCTAAAAAGCGTTATAAGCACGCCGTTGACCGTAATTTGGTAAAACGACTGATGCGCGAAGCGTACAGGATTCACAAACAGCAGCATCTTTATGATATTTTGCAGCAAGCGGATAAAAAGATAATTGTTTCGGTAGGCTATGTAGGCAAAGAAATTGAACCATACCTTTTCATCGAAAAAAAAATGCTGAGGATGCTTGCCCAACTTTCCGGTGAGTTAACTGCCGCAATACCCGTCACGGCTAATTAACATGAATGGGCTTATGGATACAATCGCCAGGTTTTTAAAAGCAATAGTTGGGGGAGTTTTCATCATCCTGATCAAATTTTACCAATATTTTATATCGCCGCTTTCGGCTGCATCATGCCGGTATACACCCACCTGCTCGCAGTACGGTGTTGAAGCCATCAGGAAGTATGGTGCTTTTAAAGGTGGTTGGTTAACCATAAAGCGCATTGCCAGTTGTAATCCCTGGGGTGGTCATGGGCATGATCCGGTACCATAAATTTATAATATGAGCCTTATACTTCAAATAGAAACAGCAACAACATCCTGCTCGGTAGCACTTGCCCGCGATGGCAAGGTTTTAGGCTTTAAGCAAATAAATATCCGTAATATCCATGCTGAAGTTATTACTTTATATATCGATGAATTGCTGAATAAATCGGGATTAACTTATAACGAGCTTGATGCTATTGCTGTAAGCAGCGGTCCGGGGTCATACACCGGTTTACGGATAGGTGTATCTACCGCCAAAGGATTGTGCTTCGCCCTTGATAAACCTTTGATAGCGGTTGAAACACTTGAGGCTATGGCTTATGGCGTTATTAACAGCCCGGGGGATGCTACTGATGGTAATATGCTGTTATGCCCGATGATAGATGCCCGCCGAATGGAGGTTTATACAGCATTATTTGATGCTGCCGGCAACAGGGTGCGTGAAACAGCTGCTGATATTATAGAAGGAAACAGCTTTGCCAACTATTTGAAAGACCATCAGATCCTGTTTTTTGGTGATGGTGCCGAAAAATGCAAAGCTGTTTTAAGTGAAAGCCCAAATGCTTTGTTTTTGGATGATTTTGTAAATTCGGCAACATATCTTACTCAAAAAGCAGCTCAAAAATTTGCTGATGGCGCATTTGAAGATGTAGCTTATTACGAACCTTACTACCTTAAAGATTTTATAGCCGGGAAAAAAGCGCTTTAATTATTGGTTTTAAAAATACGGCCAAACAAACGGCCCAAAAACCCTTTTTCGCCCATAGGGATATAGCTGGAATTCATGGGATGTTCAATTACCCGTCCAAATTTCAGTGAAAAGCCCAAGAAGATATCCGCCCCGCTATAATTGCCTACCCTATTTATTTGATTGGTATTATTTAAAGCGGCCAGAGTAAGGCGGCCCGTATTTAGTAAGCGTTCGGAACCTATAAAAAATTCGACATTAGGGGATTTTACCATAATTTGTGCGCCGAGATTAAATAATTTATAATCGTCATAAGTGGCCGTTAAGGTAGCTATCAGGTTGTTTTTCTGTACCGAGTTAACCATTGCTCCGGTAAAACCGGAAAAGAACATTTCTTTTTGGGCTACAACTGTTGGGAAATATCTGTATGTTTTTTCATCATCAAGCCAATAGCTTTTGGATACGCTCAATTCGGCTTTGGCATTGGTTTTTGTGTTAAATGAAGTAACCATTCCGTTGCCCCTGACCAATTCATATACAGCGTTATATATATTCTCATCACGATGCTGGGATGTAATATCTGTTATATTTGTTGTGTTATTAAAATCAGTAATGGTTGAGCGCTTGTTCCAGTGAATAAAGCCAAGGTCTTTTATATTACCTTGTATCAGGATCCCATCCTCTGTTCGGTAAGTTGCACCCATTGATATCGCCGCACCTGGGTTGCGAAACGTTGGTAAAAAGTCACGCCCATCCAGTCTGCCGGGCACATAGCTCCTGTAATACCGTCCCCTCATATAAACGTCGGCATTGTCATTGTCAGGATTTGCCGGGTCCCGGTTAATCTGCAGGCTCGACTCCTCCACATCTATTTTGTTATATTGAACACCAGACAGGTAGCTCAGCTTAAAGCCTAAGGAGAGTTGTTTATTAACCTGCTCCCGGTAGATATAACTTAACTGGTCATACATCTGCATCCTATAATGGTTGTTGAATATATTATCATAATTATCACGCGCAAAATTTGACGGTCCATCAAGAAAAGCTATAGACTCATCGGTGACCAGGCCTTTACCTTCTACTTTGGTTTGGGCCGAAAAGCCCATTTCAACATTGCCGTTTAAACTGGTGAAAAGTTTAACCATTACCGCATATGCATTGGCGTTTACATTGAAATGATTTAAAGCATTTTGACCGATGCGCAGTGATGAGGTATTATAATAAGAAGGGCTTGCAAATGCGCGGCTTTTTAGCGGCCGTTGTATATCGCCGGTTATATAGAAATTAGCATTAAAATTCGGGATTAAAAAATTGAAAGCTATTTCCCGGCTCGAATCGGGGATAAAGGCTCTTTGTGAAGGATTTTCAAATGAATCGTAAAGGGTGCCGGTATTATACTGCGAAAACTGTTGAGCCGATACCGATAAAGAATAAAAGATAAAAAAAAGAATAGTAAAGAAGATCTTATTCATAATTGGCCCACATATCTTGCCCGAATTTTCTTAAAGAAAAGAACTCAAAGCTGATTGTCTGTAAAATTTTTACAAATTGCTATTTGTAATGTTCTACGAAATTGAGCGGGTATTGTTGTGTAAACGTAAATAAATTTATTTTTTTACTGTACTTGTATCCGGAACATTCAGGCGCATACAAAAATTGGTATAAAAGTTTTTATCGGATGCGGTGAGCTGGAAGGCAGCACCATAATAATTTTTCCAACCGGGGTCGCTGTTTTCAAAAGCATCGTAAAAAGGCCTTTTTAAATCGCGCTTTAATACAGGCTGCATGTTTTTAAAGTTAATAAAAAAGGCCACATTGCTCCTTTCGGCCAGCAAATTATCAAACTGGGTATACTGATCGGTTTTGCCTATGAATTTGCGGTTGAAGTAGGTGTCGTTATAACTTTCTAACTCGGATACCGAAGTGGCAAGTATGAGATAATTATCAATGATCATAAAGTAAGGTTTCCGAAAAATGCTGAATGCATCGCCCAATAAAAAGAAAGGCAGTTTTTCATAATTAAACTGGCCAACTTTATCAGTAACCATATTACTGATGTTCATCATCACCGGAAAAAGCTTTGAACCATCTTTAACAGAAATGATGGCAAATTTTTCAAAGTACCGCGTGGTAACTATCGCGAACTCGTTACCGAGCAGCTTTTCAAACTCAGGTTTTACAAACAGCCCTGCTTCTGATTTTACCTTGTTCAAAAGTTCATTCTTTTCCCTGCCCACTCCCGCTTTATCATGCCATTGTGAAAGGTCGGCCTCAAACTTTTTAGGATCTGAAACGGCGAAGCTTGTGCTGTAGGCAGTTGTAGCCGGGAAAATATCTTTTAAATGATTCTCGACAGGTTGCTGGGCCGAAAAAATGTTTAAATAACTGGTTGCATTATTTCGTTTAGTGGTGAACCCGTTAAACATCAAAGCATCGCTTTTATAATTTAAGTTTAATGCCGCATAGGCCGGCAGCATTCTAAAGCTCTTAAAAAGATCGGTAGTTTTATTAAGGAACAGCTGATCAAAAAACGGGTTAAGCTGGTTGTAATTAATATAAAGATTGGCAAGTGAATTGGCGTTTTGCTGCTCAGGCAACGGTACAAAGCCATTATGGCCTTTATCCTGCTGGTAGATGGCGCTATGATCAACCAAATCTTTTGAAAAACTGCCCGAAAATATATTGTCGCCGGTTTTAATGAGGTAAAAATGTTTATTGAGCGGCTTGACATATATATTATAACCCTGGCTTGCCGCTATCTGCATAGGCGTTATTTGTAAAGCGTTTTTGGCACTGCCTGTTAAATGATTAAACATAGTTGCTGAAAAAGCTTTTGATGCTGAAGTGGTTACAAGCAAGTCTATATCATCATTATTTGTTGGATGAAGGGAAACGAAAATGTTTTGGCCTGCAAAAAACTGATCAAGCTGCGGAGAGGCAATGAGCAACTTGCGTAAGGTATCAAGTTCATGTAATTTGGCGGGGCCAACAAAAGTGCTCAAGAGCTGGTTGCCGGCAAAAATATCATAAAATCCCTTTTCATTACCAAACTCAAATACTGCCACCGCATTATCAGGAATAGCACGCATAACCTGCCCGGTACGCACTCCCGGCGGACTTAAATTTTTAAAATATAACACCGTTATCAGCACGGTAGCTATAATCAAAAATATAGTGGTTACTATCAGTCGTTTCATAGCAGGGGGCGTGCAGCAAATATAGAATTTTACCCCACGGCGTTAAAGTAATACTTTCAATTGGTTAACTTAGCTTTTTATATCGCATGAACAAACAAATAATTATTACCGCTTCGTTTTTAGGTATGCTGGCCGTTATAACCGGCGCTTTTGGAGCCCACGGTTTAAAAGCATTGCTTGCTCCGGCCCAGCTTGAGGTTTGGCATACTGCTGTACAATACAACTTTTATCATGTATTTGCCCTGCTTTTTTTAGCGGTTTTTGCGCGCGAAAAGAGCGGGGGCTTAATATCGGCAGCTTACTACCTGTTCACTTTCGGCATTATATTCTTTTCAGGTTCGCTGTACCTGTTGTCATGTCGCGATCTGCTTGGCTGGAACTGGCTTATAGCCATGGGGCCAATTACACCCATTGGTGGTTTATTGTTTATTTTGGGCTGGTTGATGCTGGCATTAGCTGCTATCCGCAACAAATAATAAACGATGTTAGAGTTTGCCGAAATTGAACATACCGATCGTGAAACACTTTTTGCCGAAGTGATTTTGCCATTGGCTATTTCAAAAAACTACACCTACCGGGTTCCTTATGAGCAAAATGATGCTATTGCTATTGGCAAAAGAGTGGTGGTGCAGTTCGGCAAAAGCAAGCTTTATACAGCTATTGTTAAAGAGATAGGTAAACTGGCGCCCGAAAAGTACGAAGCAAAATATATCATCGAGATCCTGGATGACCGCCCGGTTGTAACTCCTAAGCAGCTCGAATTTTGGCAGTGGCTGGCAGATTACTATATGTGCAACATAGGCGAAGTTATGAACGCCGCGCTGCCATCGGCATTGAAGCTGGCCAGCGAAACCCGCATCATGCTTAACCGGGAATATGAGATAGATAAAGCCACGCTTCACGATAAAGAGTTTTTAATTGTTGAAGCCCTCGAAATTCAACCGGAGCTTACCATAAGCGATATTACCAAGCTTTTGGGACAGAAAACTGTAATGCCGATATTGAAGCTGATGTTTGAAAAAAACATCATCAACATATCCGAAGAAGTAAACGAACGTTATAAGCCCCGCAAACGCACTTTTATTACACTTAACCCGGTTTATAACAACCAGGATAATCTGCGGGAGCTATTCCCGATATTGGAAAAGCGCGCGCCTAAACAGGCCGATGCCCTATTAGCTTACATCAAGCTTTCCCGTCATCAAAAAAACATCACCAAAAACGAACTTATTGAAGAGAGCGGTGCAGGTGAATCAAGCATTAAATCGCTCATTGAAAAAGAGATCTTCTTTTCGGAAGACAGGAACGTTAGCCGCCTGCATTTTGAGGAAGAAGGAGAAGAAGGCAACAACTTTGAATTGAGCGAACAGCAAACGGAGGTACTTCAAAGTATCCGCGGGCAGTTTAAAGAAAAAGATGTAACGCTGTTGCATGGCGTAACCTCATCAGGCAAAACACAATTATATGTAAGGCTGATAGAAGAGATTGTACGCAGCGGCAGACAGGTGCTTTACCTTTTGCCTGAAATAGCCCTAACAACGCATATTATTGAAAGGCTACGGATGTATTTTGGTGCTGATATCGGCGTTTATCATTCGCGTTTTAATGACAATGAGCGGGTTGAGGTTTGGCAGAAAGTTTTAAGCGGAGAGTATAAGATTGTGCTCGGCGCGCGGTCGTCCGTGTTTTTACCTTTTGCCGATCTGGGATTGATCATCGTTGATGAAGAACACGAAACATCATATAAGCAATTTGATCCGGCGCCGCGCTACAACGCACGCGACACCTCGATTTTTTTGGCTAACATGCACCAGGGTAAAGTGCTTTTGGGTTCGGCCACGCCATCCTTTGAAAGCTACTATAACGCCCGCACTCACAAATACGGTTTTGCAGAGCTCACCGAACGCTTTGGCGGCGTTGAGCTGCCCGATGTGCAGGTGGTGAGCATCGCTCATGAAACCAAACAAAAAACTATCCAGTCGCACTTTACCAGTGTGCTGATGGAAGGCATCAAGCAGGCACTTGAAAATAAAGAGCAGATAATTTTATTCCAAAACCGCCGCGGATATGCCCCCATCCTGATGTGCAAAGTATGTGCTTATACTCCCAAATGTATTAACTGCGATGTAAGCCTTACTTATCATAAAAGCAGTGGCAAACTGCATTGCCACTACTGCGGTTACAAGGAAGATACGCCATCCATTTGCCCCGCCTGCGGATCTACCCATTTAGAATATAAAGGCTTCGGTACCGAAAAAATTGAAGACGAACTGAGCGTTTTATTGCCCGAAGCCCGGATTGCCCGGATGGACCTGGATACTACACGGTCACGGAACTCCCTGCAAACTATCCTCAACGATCTGGAAGAAAAAAGGATAGATATCCTGGTTGGTACCCAGATGGTGGCCAAAGGGCTTGATTTTTCAGATGTAACACTAATCGGTATTATTAATGCTGATAGCCTGCTGAAATTCCCTGACTATAGGGCAAATGAGCGTGGTTATCAACTACTTGCACAGGTAAGCGGCAGGGCCGGCCGCCGGGGTAAGCAAGGCAAAGTAGTAGTGCAAACCTATGATATTTATCACCGGGTGTTGAAGCAGGTGATTGATAACAACTACGCCGATCTTTATTTTACCGAGATGGAAGAGCGGAAAAGCTTTAAATACCCCCCCTTCTACCGGATCATTAACCTCGATATCAAGCATAAAAATCCCGATGTGCTCCATAACCAGGCAGAGTACCTTGGCGCACGGCTCCGGGAGCATTTTGGCGAGCGCGTGATTGGCCCGGAGCAGCCGCTCATTAGCAGGATCCGCAATTATTACATTAAAAGCATTATGCTCAAATTTGAGAAGGATGGGATCTCTATCATAAAAGCAAAAACTGTTTTAAGGGATGTGATCACTCAGTATTATACAACCAAACTTAGCACGGGCAGTATTGTACAGCCCGACGTTGATCCGTATTGATACAATCTTGAGTCGTGCCGGGCGGGAATTTTCTGATTAACAAATTCTGTATCTTAGTTAAATGCATATTGAACGCTTTACGCCCGGCGAAATACTAAAGCCTTTTATACGGCAATACGTTTTTATCGAGACTGCAAATGATCTGGTCAATCGTATTTTGCCCGATACATCGCTGGTAATGGCATTCAGGTACGGTGGCAAGATTAGCGATATTACCGAGGCACATAGCGGTAAGCTTCCCTCTTCTTTGATCACCGGCTTAAAAAAATCGCCCAGGCTAATTAATTACGCATCAGGCACAGTCAATATGTTGGTTTTATTTAAAGCAGCCGGCGCGACAGCGTTTTTCAAAAATCCGCTTCATGAATTGTTTGAAACAACTCTGCCGCTTGATAACTTTATTGACCGGTGTGAATTAGCGTTAATTGAAGAACAACTGGCAGAAGCTGCCAATAATCAGCAACGGGTAATCATCACCGAACAATTTCTGCTTAAACATATTGAAAGCCACAAACAGGACCAGTTGATCATATCTGCCCTGCAAAAGATCCGCTTATCAAAAGGCATGATCAAAATTAAGGACCTTGCCGATACACATTATATAAGCCAGGATGCATTTGAAAAACGCTTCAGGCGAGTGGTTGGTACTTCGCCAAAGCAGTTTTCCAATATTATTAAGATCAGGTCGTTAGTTGATAGTAAACCTAAAAACGTTTCGCTCAGCCAGGTAGCTTTAGAAGCCGGGTACTTTGATCAGCCGCATTTCAATAAGGAATTTAAACTGTTTACAGGGTTAACCCCTACCGATTTCTTTAAAATACCGCAAGCCTGGTAAATCAATGATTTTTTACAAGTATTGAGCTTTCATTATCCCGATTTTTGAAGAAAAACAAGGATAATCATGAAACAGATATTTATAGATCAATTTATTGTTCCCGCAACAGCTCAACATGAATTTAAAGAACGCATGAAAGTCAACAGGGATTTTATTAAAAAACTTGAGGGCTTTATTGAAGACAGGGCTTTTGAACGTTATGATGAGCAAGGCAACCTCATTTGCATTACAACTGCCATTTGGCAAAACGAAGATGTTTTACAAAAAGCCAAAGAGGCCGTTCAGCAACTATATCAGCAACAGGGTTTTGATATGAAGGCAATGCTGCAAAGATTAAATATCAGGATGGAAAGAAATACTTACCAGGAGATCATTGAATAAGAGCTCCATCTGATTATAATCAACACATCCACGTCCTGAGTTTAAATAATAAAAACAGGCAAATATCACTCAACCTTAATTTTGCCGGATAAGCCCGTTTTGTAATTTAATTTCTGATAGATTTGTGTACGATTATAGTACTATATGACATTAACCAACTCCGATTTTAAAATAGATGTAACCTCCGAAATTGGCACACTGCGTTCACTGCTTATTCACAGCCCGGATAGCGGCCTGGGCAAAGTTGTGCCTTCAAAGGCGCAGGACTGGCTTTTTGAAGATATAATTCACCTGGATACGGTACGCAGGAATGAATATGATTACTACGTAAAGCTGTTGCTCTATTTTCTTGACCCGGATAAAATAAAAGGCAAGCTGCATCAAATTGATGATGAAGCTACCCGCCGTTCGTTTTTTAAACCTGATAATGCAGGCTTCCATTCATCAGATAAGGTTATCGAGATCCAAACCCTGTTAGCTGATATTTTACAGCAGCCGGATATCCGTAAAAAACTGGTAGCTTCTGTATGCGCGGTTGAAAGCTGCAATTACCGTTTACAACAGCAGCTTACCGATACCGACCCGATTGAGCTGGCCAAGATCTTTATTTCGGGCTCGTTAACAACCGAAGAAATGATCTTTGCCCCTATCCCCAACCTTATTTTTTCGAGGGATCTGGGGATAGCAGTGAATAATCATATGCTGCTCAATAAGCCGGCAAAGAAAGCCCGTTTCCGCGAAACTTTGCTGATGCGTTACATATTTTTCAATCATCCGCTGTTTGAGGCTTATCGCGATAATATTTTGGAAATTCCTGAAACCGCGCAGCATTTTTTACGACCGGGCGAAGATGCTGAAGGCCGCACAACTTTAGAAGGCGGCGATGTGATGATGGTTAGTCCCGATCATTTAGTCATCGGCTGCAGCGAGCGGACATCTGTCAGTGGAGCTAATGAAGCTATCAGGCTGTTGTTTGAACATGATGTAGTGAAGAAGGTAACCATCGTAAAAATCCCAAACAAGCGTGATTATATGCATATAGATACTGTATTCACACAGGTAAAACGCGATACCTGGGTGTTGCTCCGCTCGCTTGCGGTGGCCGAAGCCCCCATTGAAGAACGGGAGCCGATATCATGGTTTGCCGATAAAAAACAAAAAGAACGGGCGGAAATTGTACAGTTTGAAAAAGATGAAAAACCAAGGCTATTTGGTTGTATTGAGGACCTGCTTTCCGACATCAGCGAGAACGATCTCAAAAGCGGTGTAAAAACAAAATTTATTTACTCGGGCAACAACACCTTTCCCTTTGATGCCCGTGAACAATGGACAGACTCCTGCAACCTGCTTGCCCTAAAAGAAGGCGTTGTTGTTGGATATGATCGGAATGATAAAACTGTAGAGGCTTTTAAAGAAGGCGGTTTTAATGTGATCCGGGTAGCCGAACTGCTTCAAAAATTTGAGAATAATGAACTTGATCCGCAAAGTTTGACTGATACGCTGATATTAATGCCTTCAGCCGAACTTTCCCGTGCCCGCGGTGGTTTCCATTGCATGAGCATGCCGGTATTCAGGGACACTGTAATTTAATTTATCATTGAGTCATCTGTTCATTAAGTCATTGCTTTGCATGATTTAAAAAAAATGACTCAATGACTCAATGAAATAATGACAAAAATCATGAGTCAATCAACATCACATATATTAATGATCCGCCCGGTTAATTTCGGGTTTAACGAAGAAACCGCTGCAAGCAATGCTTTCCAAAACCCTGATGCCGAAAAAAATGGCGTACAGGAAAGAGCCTTGAGTGAGTTTAATAGTATGGTTAACATTTTGCGCCATAATGGCGTAGATGTTAGCGTTGTAGATGACACCCCACAGCCCTATACACCCGATTCAATATTTCCTAACAACTGGGTATCTTTTCACAACGATGGCGGCATTTTCCTTTACCCCATGCAGGCCGAAAACCGCCGGCTTGAGCGCAGGGAAGATATCATAACTGACCTGGAGGATAAATTTAAAGTAGCCCATGTAATTGACCTGAGCCGTTTTGAGCACGAGCACCGCTTTCTGGAAGGCACCGGCAGCATGGTACTTGACAGGGAGAATAAAATAGCATACGCCTGTTTGTCTCCCCGAACAGATAAAGATGTGCTTAATTATTTCTGTGAGCAATCGGGTTATCAGCCCATTAGTTTTGAAGCTGTAGATGAAAAAGGCAAGGCTATTTATCATACCAATGTATTGATGTGCATCGGCAGCCGGTTCGCGGTGATCTGCCTAAACAGTATTCCTAACCCGCATGAAAGAATAACGGTTATCGAATCGTTAAAATCATCGCACAAAGAAATTATTGAAGTCACTTTTGAGCAGATGAGCCAGTTTGCAGGCAATATGCTGGAGGTGCAGAACAAAGCCGGTGATACTTTGATCGTGATGTCGCAAAATGCTTTTAGCGCTTTAACTGAGGCGCAGCGTTCCGCTTTACAACAGTATGGCAAATTGGTTCATGCTGATATCAATACCATTGAAACAAACGGCGGCGGCAGCGCAAGGTGTATGATGGCAGAGGTGCATTTACCGACTATTTAACTTAGCAGCTATCGAGCGAAGGCACTGCAGAGATAAAGAATTATCATTATGACGATATGCATAAGCAGGTACTTATCCTTAAACATACGTTATTAATTAGGATTTTTTACTAACGAATAAGCCCCTTCGTCAGGGGCCTATTCGTTAAGTATCCAATTAAACAGCTATTTAAGTTTATTCTGTAATGAAATAGAGGTAAGCCTGTTTTTGCTTCATTTTTGAGCGTACGCGTTTAAAACTATCTTCAATGTCTTTACGCTCGTCTTTTTCGGTCACTTCCATAAAGGCTTCCTGGTAATAGCCTAAGGATTTATTCCAGTCCTTTTGCTTTTCATAAAATAAACCAAGCAGCTCAAAGGTGCGGGCCTTGTTCACTCCCGGTGTGGTTAAAGCCTGGGCCGAAATTGTTGAAACCAGCTTATCCATTCCCAGGAATACTACCAGGTCAAGATAATGGGTGTAATTATCCGGAAAAGATGGCTCCAGCTCCATACAGGTTTTAAAATGATAACCTGCGGTTTGGTAATCCTGGATCTTGTAATAGTAGATCATCCCTAACTGGTAATGCGCCCTTGCAAAAAATGGCTCATCTGTAATGATCTGGTTTAATATGTTTAAGCCCTTAGGTGTCTCTCCGAACGATAGTTCATCAACAGCCTGGAGGTACTTTTCTTCTATTGAATAATAATTGTCCATATAAATTTCAAATTCAGTTAGGCTTACGTTTATGTAAGGCTTAATGTTATACTAATGTGGTAAATGCAGGATCGGTTTGGATGCTTCGAAAGCACTACACCGGAGTAGAGAAGAGAATTATCGACACAAAACCCTTCTGCTGTGACACCATGGGCCACATTATTGTTGAGCAGATTGATTTATTAAACAGCATCGGTTTGTACTTTATGAATACAAACTTACAATTATTGAACGAGAAAAGCAAGAGAGGAAGTGTTCATGCACAGCCCAATACCCTGTGCATGAGGTTTATTGCCTTTATATGACTTGAAAAAGCAATGTAAAAAAAATAGCAGCCTAAAATTAAGCTGCTATTGCATTTTGTTTAACCGCCTCAATCAGGAAGTTGTTTTTTAATTCTTTTTCAGAGATCATTACGCTGAAATCATCAAACTTAACGCCATGTTCAAGCGGGTAAAGTACATAGCCGCGTTTAAGGGCATCATATGCGCCAAGTTCAAATATTTCGTCGTGCTTTTTGCCTTTTATTTTAGCACCGCTTACTAACTGGTAAGCGTCGGATATGGTTTCAAAATTATTATTTTTCATAGTACGGGTAGCTACACAATTACTTTGCCAATTTTTATGCAAACCAGTCGAACAAGTCGCTTTGTTTTAAAGAAACTTTGCTCGCGCCAGATAAGTCGTTAATAATCAACCCCTCGCCCATTTGTATTATTCGTGTACCATAATTAAAAGCGTCCCTTAAATTATGCGTGATGAATACAGCCGTCAGGTTAAAATCACGGATCAGTGTATCAGCCGTCCGCATTACTACATCGGCCGAACGTGGGTCGAGGGCTGCCGTGGGTTCATCGAGCAGTAAAACCTTGCAACTGTCCATTACGCTCATCAACAGGGTAAGCGCCTGCCGTTGTCCTCCGGATAAGGTACCCATCGGCTGGTCTATCTTATCCTGCAAGCCCATACTAAGGCCGGCTACTTTTTCCTGCACCTGTTTTTTAAAAAAATCGTTTACCCCAACGGATAAACCTTTTCTTTTTGTGCGAAGCGAAGCCAACCGAAAATTATCTAAAATACTAAGATCTGGCGCAGTACCACTCAAAGGGTTCTGGAATACCCTCGCGATCCATTGACTGCGTTTATAATCAGGCAGTTTGGTTACATCGACGCCATCAATGCTTATTGCACCCTTATCAGGCAATACACTGCCGGCAATTAAATTAAGCAAGGTGGTTTTGCCTGAGCCATTCGAACCAACGATCACCAAAAACTCACCGCTTTGTATCTCCAGCGTAACGCCATTAACCGCGTTTACCTGGTTAGCCTTACCTTTATTAAATATCTTATGTATGTCGGTTATCGTTATCATGATGATCTTAATAAAGATAAACGCGGCAGGCTTACAATTACCAGCACAAAACCGGCAGTAACTATTTTAAGTAATTTAGGATCGACACCTACCGAAAGGGTAACCGCCAATACCAGCTGAAATATCACCGCCCCTGCTAATACCAATACCAGGCTTAACCATACCGAGGTAAGTTTAAACCAATTGATCAATGTTTCGGCAATGATCACTGAGCCTAATCCTACTATCACAATCCCAATGCCCATGCTGATGTCTGCAAAGCCCTGGAATTGCGCTACGAGGTAACCGCTCAAAGCCGTGAGCGCGTTGGCCAAAGCCAGCCCGGTGATTTTCATCCTGTCGGTATTTACACCTAACGAACGAATCATTGATTCACTGTTACCTGTAGCCCGCATGGCTATACCAAAATCGGTTTTGAGCAGGTAGCCGATCAAAAAAGTGATCACGATAACAAAAATGGCCAGGATCCAGAATGTATTTTGATTGGGATCGCCCACAATATTTACTATAGTAAATAACGAAGGCAAATTGATAAGCGGTAAATTCGACCGGCCTAAAACAGTAAGGTTAACCGAGTAAAGTGCTGTCATGACCAGGATGCCGGCAAGCAACGCATTGATCTTTAATTTGGTATGGATAATACCGGTAAGCGCGCCCGCTGTTCCTCCTGCCAAAATAACGGCAGGTAAAATAACATAGGTGGGCTGATGATTGGTCAACAATACAGCAGTTACCACACCACCAAGCGTATAAGTGCCATCGGTAGTGATATCCGGAATATTAAAGATCTTCATGGATATATAGATCCCCAGCGCTATGGCCGAAAAGCATAGGCCTTGCAGTAAAGCGGTAAGGTAAAAATCCATTTATTTTACAGGCTCAAAATTTGGCGGAATGGTAATATTGTATTTTTTAGCAGCAGCCGGGTTATATACCCTCTTTCTGATCTTTACCATTTCAGGCTGCAGGCCATCGGTTTTATGGGTTTTAAGAAATTGGGCTGCCTGCTCCCCTGCCTGGTATCCCCATTGATAAATATCGGCACCAAAAGCAGCTACGGCACCTCGTTGCACTAAGCCTGCTTCGCTTGTAAAAATCGGGATGTTTTTTTGATTACAGTTTTTCAGGATGGTTTCAAAAGATGCAAAAACGGTATTGTCCGGATTAGCAAAAAAGGCGTCGATGTTTTTACTTAGCAGCGACTGCGTAACCAACTGCGCATCGGCAGATGTATTTAACGGAAGCGCTACAATATCAACATTCAAGCCCGCGGCCAATGTTTTAATACGACTTAAAGCATCTGCCGATTGCGGCTCCGACTGGTTATAGATCATGCCGATAACCAGCTTCGCGCCTTTGGGCTTAAGCAGCTTTGGAATGATACTGAACGAAGTATCAATATAATTAAGATCCTCTACCGCTCCAAAAAGGTTGGCAGGAGCTTTACCGTTGGCATCAACAACCTTCATACGTTCGGCAGTTGGCGATACCATGGCAAAAACCGGGATATATTTTGTTTTTTGAAGCGCCGTTACGGTTGACAGCGTTGTACAGGTTGCCAGCAGGTTAACGCTATCGGTAACAAAATGGTTAACTATTTGTGTAAGTGTTGGAATATCACCCTGGGCATTGCTGTATTCAATCTGAACGGTCTTCTTTTCTTCGCTAAAGCCATTTTTAGCCAGGGCATCAGTGAAACCTTTGCGGGCCTGAGATATGGTGGCATCTTCAAAAGCATCAACAAAACCAACTACAGGCACCTGCATTGATTTGGTTCTGGGTTTACAGGATACAAAAAAAACAAGTAATATGGCTACCGGCAGATATTTGATAAACTTCATTTTACTAAATTAACTTTTTTAGCAGTAAAGCTGAAAGTACAAAGGCAAAAGCCGAAAATTGTTTTACAATAGGATTATCATTATACGAAAGCTTACAGCGGAACGCACAAAGCTAAAAGCCAACGATCCGATTACCAAGTCATTTAATTATATATAATAATTGATAGACTGTATATTATTGACTGCATTACCTTTCCCGGCAGTTGGCTTAACAATTAATCAAACCTAATGCGATTAAAACACAATAAGTTAAAGCAGCTCTTTAAGCTCGGCAAAGTTACTGATTGTCGCTACCATGCCATCGGGTACAACGCCAAAACCATAATTTGCAAAAATAAAAGGTACACCGGCTTGCTTGGCGGCATTATAATCACCCATGGTATCACCTACGTAAACCGGGGCTTTCAATTGGTGATCGTTAACCACATCTTTGATATTATCGGCCTTAGGGTTTCCTTTTGTGCCAAAGCACTGATGTCCAAGAAAATGGCTATGCAATTGGTTCAGATCCAAAAACAGTTCGATGTAACCATTTTGGCAATTGCTTACAATATAAAGCTTATAGTTTGCGGCAAGATATTTAAGCGTTTCTTCTAACCCGGGGTACAGCTCCCCTCCTTTGGTATGTAATATTTCCAGCTCACTTACAGCACAAAGTGATTGTACTTCTTTACGTTGCTCTGCATTAAGCTCAGGGAATAATTTATCAAAAATGGCGTCATAGGTCATCCCTGTGATCGAACGCACACGTTCCTGCGTCATTTCCTCTTTAATATATTCTACCTTACTGATAGCCGCCTGCCATGCAAGGGCCACATTAGCGGTACTATCCCAAAGGGTACCATCAAGATCAAAAATTATGCTGTCGTATTTGTTTTTAAGCGAGTTATTCATATCGCCGGTAAAAATAAGTTTTTTTACCCCTGTCGGCTATCACATTGATGTTAATTTATAAAGGAAAATGGTAATTGCTGCGCAATAACCATTTTCAAATTATTGAAAGTATCGGCAACATAAACTTTTCCTGCGTCAACAGCCAGCCCGTAAGGAACCGAAAAGCTTGCTTTGGAACTCTTTCCATCTGCCAGGTCCCGAAAAGACCGTACCTGCAATTGCCGAAACATTATCGAATGCATCAACACCCGTTATGAAGCGACCACAAGGTAAAAGGTTTTAATTTTTTTTAAAGAAATATCAACGTTATATCAAATTTTCTTTCTACATTTAACTATTCACCTGTGTCTATTAAAAATTGCGTAAAACTACGTACGCAAAACGGTGAAATCCCTGATTACTTTTTATATAGCGTTGGTTATTTTTGGAGCATAATATGTTTCTGAACATCCGGAGGCATCTTTTAAAACTTATACCTTGCTTATGAAATTATTTTACCATTTTCTTGTTTTGGTTGCAGCATCTCTAATTTTGGTAGCTTGTGCCAATATGTTTGCCTCAACACCCGAAAAAAAATTCGACAAACCTGCGCAACGCAGCGGCATCTACTTAGGCAAAGATTCATTGTATAATTCAGAAATAAACACCCGGCTCACATTCTCGGATTCTTATTACTATGATGTTTTAAACCGATATGCGATCGGCAGCCACCAGGCCTGGCACAAAATCAATAACAATTTATTTTTTGCTGCAAATTACCTGGGCCTTAACCCAATCGAAAAGTAATTTAGTTTAATAGTTAGTTAATTAGTTAGAAACAGTTGTAAACAGTCGCCGCAAAACGCTCCGACTGTTTTTTTTATGATCAGAATTTGGGAAATGAGCCCAGGCCAAAAAATATCGCGAATAAAGGAATAGCCAGCAAAAAGTATGCTTTTGCCAATTGCTTGTCATCGGCATTCCCTACTACAAATACATTATATAGATCGGCTTTCAGTGATTTAAGTTTCGCTTTCATGATAATAGATTTTAAGTGATTATAAACAGCTTAATTTCAAATACTTATTTAATTTATATAAATCAAGCTTGTTATTATGACTGTAGCTGCAGGTTTTGGTTTAAATGAAAATGCCCTTAATTTTTCAATCAAGGGCATCTGTATGTATCTCAGTCAATTAAATTATTTCGTTTTATCCTCGCTCATCTCCGGATGATAATGTAAGCCCGGTGTAAGCCAGTGCAAAAGCATCACTCTTGAATACCTGAAATTAAATGGCGCTAAAACTACCGCTACACCTAAAATAATAGTTACATACAACCAGGGGTTACTGCTACCTGTTAAAACGCTGATAGCAACTGCCAGTGTAACCATCTCGGCAACGTTAAGCGCGTAGCTGGCAAACATCGCCACATAAAAATAGCCTGGTTCACGCTCATACACCAGGCCGCAGTGTGAACACGTTTTATGCATCTCCTGTCCTTTAAATTCATACATGCCGGTAGCAAACAGGTCGCCGCGCCTGCAACGCGGACATTTGGCGTTTACAAAGGCAGACCAGGCGGATAATTTATATTTAGGGGTTTCCATAATGTTATGATTTATTGTTTAAGGTTTTTTTTCTGAACTCTTCGGGGGTAATGCCCTCAATTTTTTTAAAGAACTTGGTAAAATAGGAGTTATCGCTAAAATTAAGGTTAAAAGCAATCTCGCTGATATTAAGCTTCGGATTAGTTAATAGTCTTTTTGCTTCAAGCAAGGTACGGTTACGGATCACTTCTCCTGCCGACAGGCCAAGTACATCTTTACATACCGCGTTTAAATGATTGGGGGTGATATAAAGCAGTTCTGCATAATCTTTAGGGAGCTTTACATCGATATAATGCTGCTCAATCAGTTTTTGAAAGTTGCGGATCAGGGTTTGATTATAACCCTGTTTCCCGAAGTTATCAGCCTTTCCCCCGCAACGGCTTATGAGGATAAATATCTGCAGCATAAGTAGTTTAACCATATCGCTGCCTAAAGCGGCCGGTTTTTCAACCTCGGCTAATATCTTCTCAAAAAGGGAAATTATCACCGATAACTGATCTGCTGGTAAATCAATCACTTCATCCTTCGGGTTACCGTTCAAAAAGAAAAAATTGTCAAAATACCCCGACCGCAATAAAAACGATTGGATAAAGGAGCTTGAAAAGTTAATAATATAACCATCGGTAAAACCTTCAAAATCCCATGAATGCACCTGACCAGGAATCATAAAGTAAATCTGACCCGGTTTTACCTCAAAGCTTTCAAAATCTATGGTATGCGAACCACCACCATCAGTAAACAATACCAGGTGGTAAAACGAGTGGCGGTGCGGAAAGAAAAGGTTTTTGTGGGCATCCAGGTAAGGCGCAAACCTACTGATCAGGACCTCATCCTGCTTTATATCATCGGCAAGTGTGCAAATATCAATTGTTGGAATGCTTTGTAACATATTACAAAACTACACACAATACTATCTCCCTTAATGGTACTATTTTTATTTTGTATGGTACTAATCAACGATTGACAAATTTTTGATAAATCAAGTCCATTTTTGGATGATATCTTCCAAACGCTCAAAAGTAAAAGGTTTACTTACAAAATCTTTCATACCGGCCTGGGTGCATTCACGCTCATTTTCGCTAAGCACATTGGCTGTCATGGCAATAATGGGCGGAGCGCCTTCACCGTGCTTGGTTAATATATGGCGGGTAGCCTGTAAACCATCCATTTCGGGCATTTGAATATCCATAAATATCAAATCGTAGTTACACTGCTCAACCATATTTACAGCGGCCAATCCGTTTTCGGCAATATCAATATTATAACCAACCTTTTTAAAAATCTTACTGGCTATCAACTGGTTCATTTTATTATCCTCCGCTAATAAAATGCGTAACGGACGGTATTGAAAAGCTTCCTTTTCATCTTGCTGCATCTCCGGTTCGGTAATGCCATGCGTAACATGTAACGGCAAGGTAAAGCTAAATAATGAACCCTGAGCTTCCTTACTTTCTACCCAGATCCTGCCGTGCATCATCTCTACAAGTTTTTTGCAGATGGATAAGCCCAGCCCCGTGCCGCCGTATTTGCGCAAAGCTGTAGTATTTACCTGCGTAAATGGTTTAAATAACTGTGCTAATGCCTCTTCACTTATCCCAATACCGTCATCTTTGATACTAAAGGTTATGTCCTGTACGTTGTTCCTGATCTCAGATGCCGTGACGCGTAAACTTACCGAACCTTCGTCGGTAAACTTAATGGCATTTCCGATCAAATTAACCAGGATTTGCTGAAGCCTGCCCTCATCTGCAATTACATAATTTGCCACATTAGCATCAACATCATAGGTTAAGCTTAGGGCTTTGTGAAGGGAAGTAATGGCCGGTTCGGTAATTTCAATAACTGTTTTTATGCAGTTACGCAAATGCGTTGAAACCGGGTGAAGGACCAGTTTATCGGCTTCGATCTTTGAAATATCAAGAATATCACTAATGATGTTGATCAATAAATTACTGCTCGATTGTAAAGTTTGAAGCAGTTCCTGCTGCTCGGGCTGTAAATTAGTACGTGACAGCAATTGGGCGGTACCGATGATACCGTTAAGAGGTGTGCGAATTTCGTGGCTCATATTGGCCAGAAAGTTCGATTTGGCAAACGTAGCCGCCTCAGCCTGGTCACGTGAGGCCGAAAGCTCAATTTGTGAAGCTTGTAACTCTTCACTTTTACGAACCAGGTCACACTTATCGGTTTCGTGACTTTTTTTAATAAAACCTACAAGCAGCCCAACAGTCAATATGTTTACTACAGCAGAAGTGATGAGGTCAGATTCCTTTGACGCGGTACTATCATAAGCCTGTACTAAACCCGGAAAACGTTTTTCAATAGAGTAACACCCTAAAAATATAGCTATTAGCGCGCCAATAAAAATATAATGGTATCGCTTTTTTACAAGCAGGGTTATAAGTACAATAAAAAAAACTCCCGAAAGCGTTGTTGATCCCGTGATACCGCCATTGTAAAACCAGCCCGGAATAATTGCGGCCAACCCTAAGCAAATGTAAATGAGGGTTGCATCCTCTTTGTACTTTACGAACCTGCTCCTGTAAAAAGCCCAGCCCGACATCAGTATCACAAAAAGCTCCACAAGCTCAAGCTTATAACTTAAGCCTAAAAACAAATTGCAGATTAGCGAAAAAACGCTGCTGACACAAATGAATAATGAGAGCGCATTAAACAGCTTATTCTCCAGCGACAAATCAGGCATCCCGTAGCCAATAATCCGCTTCAGCTTTTCCATTTAAAATAAAAAATTAATTAGAGAGAACTCTTTATACTCAAAAACAGGGAGTTCGGTTTAGTAAATAAACTATTTTTTAGGAAATATTTAAAACTTTAGTGTTTAAAAAAGTAAAAAACAGGATATTATTGTTTAATAATTAATTTAAAAAATCAATGTAATTATTAAGTAATCCAAAGTAAGTGATTGGAATGCTAATCAGGCAACTAAAAGCAAACAGCGCAGCTTTCATTTAAAAAGCGCGCTGTTATATATAGTGAAATATAAATTAATATTTAATAAACACTGGCGATATTCAGCATTTCAATAGCTTCATTATTTAATTTCAAAGCAGCTGATTCCACAAGATCATTAAGCTGCTCCAAACTGGTGGCACTAACAATGGGTGCTGTAATACCGGGCCTCGCAATTAACCACGCCAGTGCAATTGCCGACTGACTGGTTTGATACTGCCCGGCAAGGTCGTCCAGGGCTTTTAATATCCTGTAGCCTCTTTGGTTAAGATATTTCTTAACCATCCCCGCGCGGCTGCTTCCCTTCAGGTCGGCTTCCGAACGGTATTTGCCGCTTAAAAAACCGCTGGCCAACGAAAAATAACTGATCACCCCAAGGTTTTGCTCTTTAATAAAGGGCTCGTAAGTGGTTTCATATTTTTCCCTGTCGAACAGGTTATATTCGGGCTGAAGCGTTTGATAAGCTATCAGGCCTTCTTCAATACTCGTTTTGAGCGACTCATGCAAACGTTCGACAGACATATTGGAAGTACCTATAGCCCTCACCTTACCATCCTGCACCAGTTGATCATAAGCACGCAGGGTTTCTTCAACCGGGGTCGAGGGGTCGTCGTAATGGGTTTGATACAAATCAATGTAATCGGTTTGCAAGCGCTTTAATGAAGCCTCGGCCGATTTAATAATGTAATCCTTTTTAAGCCCTTTGCTGCCCGAATCCATTTCGGCGCCCACTTTAGTGGCTATAACTACTTTATCGCGTTTGCCGCTTTGCTTAAGCCAGTTACCAATTTCGGTTTCCGATTCGCCGCCTTTATTGCCCTCAACCCAGCGCGAATAAACATCAGCGGTATCGATAGTATTAAACCCGGCATCTACAAATGCATCCAATAAAAGGGCTGTATCTTTACCTTTAACAGTCCACCCAAACACATTGCCGCCAAAAACCAATGGCGCTGTATATAGTTCAGATTTGCCCAATTCACGCTTTTCCATATGTGATTATTTTTTATAAAAAGATGAATTAAGCTGTATTTGTTTGTCAGCTATATGAAATAACCTGGCGCTTATTTGTAATAAAACTGAATTAAAAACGACAATGCATCGCTTAAAACTAAGTACATTTGCCCTTTGTTAACTTAATATAATGGCTAAAGTTTCTATCAACCTGGCAACAGGCTCATTACAAAAAGAGGAGATCATTGTAGGCATCGATCTGGGTACCACCAACTCGCTGGTAGCATTCATTAATCCTGATAAAAATCCGCAGGTAATTAATGATGCCGGTAAAGGTGTACTGGTTCCATCTGTAGTTCATTTTGGCGATGCCGGCGATGTGCTGGTAGGTAATGAGGCAAAAGAGTTCCTGATAACCGATCCGCAAAACACCATATTTTCGGTTAAACGCTTGCTGGGCCGCAGTTACCACGATATTGAAAACTACAAAGACTTTTTTAGCTATAAAGTAATTGATGATGATACCGAAAGCCTGGTAAAGATCAAGGTAGGCGATAAATTTTACACGCCTATCGAGCTATCGGCCCAGATATTGAAAGAGCTTAAGGCCCGTGCCGAGCATGCCCTTAAAACCCCGGTTAACCGTGCTGTGATCACTGTTCCGGCATATTTTAATGATTCGCAGCGCCAGGCCACCCGTGATGCCGGTAAACTTGCAGGACTTGATGTGCTACGGATAGTTAACGAACCTACAGCGGCAAGTTTGGCTTATGGGATAGGCCTCAACCCCGAAGAAACTAAAACTATAGCGGTTTATGACCTTGGAGGCGGTACGTTTGATGTATCCATACTGCAAATTCAAAACGGCATTTTTGAGGTATTATCTACCAATGGCGATACCTTTTTAGGCGGTGATGATTTTGACCGCATTATTGTTGATTACTGGATTGAGAAAAACAAGCTTAACAAAGCCGAAGTACTTGCCAATACCGAACTGGCGCAGCAATTACGCTTAAAAGCTGAAGAAGCAAAAAAAGCCTTCGCACATCAAAGCCTGGTTAATGATAAAATAGGCGATATCTGGTGTACGCTTGACCGCACTACTTTTGAAGAACTGATATTACCTAAAGTACAGCAAACCATCACCAGTTGCCAAAACGCGCTCAAGGATGCTAAACTAACCATCGACCAGATTGATGAAGTAGTTATGGTAGGCGGCTCAACACGTACTGCTTTAGTTAAACGGATGGTTGCTGAGTTTTTCGGTCGCCCGGTGCATGATGATGTCAACCCGGATGAGGTGGTTGCTTTGGGCGCAGCTATACAGGCCGATATTTTAGCCGGTAACCGCAAGGATATCTTATTACTTGATGTTACTCCCCTATCCCTGGGCATTGAAACTATGGGCGGCCTGATGGATGTGATCATCCCCCGAAATTCTAAAGTGCCAACCAAAGGCGGCAGGCAATATACGACATCAATAGACGGACAGGTAAACATGAAAATTGCCGTTTACCAGGGTGAGCGCGATCTGATCAAAGAAAACCGTAAACTCGCCGAGTTTGATTTAAAAGGCATCCCTTCCATGCCTGCAGGTTTCCCTAAAGTTGATATTAACTTTTTATTAAATGCCGACGGCATCCTAACCATACAGGCCATCGAACTACGTTCGGGCGTAAAGCAGGAGGTTGAAGTAAAACCAACCTATGGCATTACCGACGAACAGGTGGAACAAATGCTGATGGACAGCATTACCCACGCCAAAGATGATGTAAATCAGCGGATGCTTATTGAGGCGCGCACTGAAGGCGAACAAATGGTATATACCGTTGAACGCTTCCTTCAAAAAAATGCCGACTACGTTTCCGTTACCGAAATTGCGGATACCACCAAACTTGTTCAGAAACTGAAAGAGGCCCTCACCAGCGGCGATAAAGACCTGATTTTAAAAACGATTGATGAGGTTAACGAGTTCACCCGTCCGTTTGCCGAACGCTTGATGGATCAGGCAATAAGTACAGCTATGAAGGGCAAAAGTATAGAATAGGCACAGATATTGCTGGTCAACCCAAAAAATCTTAAAATTTGAAAAGGACAATTTCTGCTTTAGCCCTGTTTATTTTTATTGCCGTTGCTAATACGGCATGTTCTACAACCCGCAAACATTTTCGGGATACCGCTGCAAAAACATCAATGCTGGATACTTTAAAGTACGATTCGTTGATGAAAAAACTGGCCAATGGCGACAAAAGCGGACGCTGGCCAGTGAAAACGAAAGACTATCCCCTGCCCGGAGCTATTTTACCTTTTAATCGCATCGTAGCATTTTACGGTAACCTTTATTCAAAAAATATGGGCGTGCTTGGTCAATACCCACGCAAAACCATGCTTAATAAATTAAAGGAAGAGGTAAAAAACTGGGAAAAGGCCGATACAGCTACTAATGTGGTACCTGCTTTACATTACATCTGCGTAACAGCCCAGGCCGATGCCGGGCGCAATGGTCTGCATAACCTGCGGATGCCTTTTAAACAGATAGACACAGTTTTAAGTTGGGCAAAAAGCATCAACGCACTTGTATTTTTAGATATACAGGTTGGGTTCAGCACCGTACAAACGGAGTTACCTTTATTAGAAAAATACATGAAGATGCCAAACGTTCATTTAGGCATCGACCCGGAATTTTCTATGAAAGAAGGCAGTGTACCCGGCAAACGTATAGGCACCTTTGACGCCGATGATATTAACTACGTAACCGGCTATCTGGCCAAACTGGTAAAAAAGAATGACCTCCCACCCAAAATATTTGTTGTACACCGGTTTACCAAACGCATGGTGACCAATTACAAAGACATTAAACTAAGGTCCGAAGTACAGGTAGTGATGGATATGGATGGCTGGGGCGGCCCCGAACTAAAAAAAGGCACCTACAAATATTTTATTTCTGAAGAACCTGTGCAGTTCACCGGCTTTAAGCTTTTTTATAAAAACGATTTAAAGAACGAGCCACATAGAATGCTAACTCCAAAAGAGATATTGAGTTTAAAGCCTGCTCCTATTTATATCCAGTACCAGTAGTGATGAACTATAAGACTTACGAAGCTTTAAAAGCTTCGTAAGTCTTATAGTTATTTAGTAATGGTAAAAGTTAACATTTTGGTTAAACTGGTTTCATATATTTAACCCATCTAAGCTTTATATATGAACCTTTTATTAAAGTATGTTGCTCTTTTTTCCTTTGTTATTTTAAGAAACTGTGCCTCTACTCAAAGCGGATTGCCCGCTGTTAACAATACATTTAACAAGCAAAACATGGACTTACAAATGAGTCAACAGACGCCTCTCGCTATGTGGAACTTTTGGAGTGATAACAACAAGGGTACCAACAACCCGGAGTATACTTTCCTGGTAACGATGCGCAACGGCTCTAAAAAAGAAGTTAAGTCCAGAATTTACGTAGATGCCTATGCACACAAAAGTTATCTGCTGTTTGTTGACCAGTCGCTATCTAAAGCGGATACAAACAGGGAACAAGTGATATATCCGGAACAAACTATTGAAATAGCCCGAAACCTTACATCTCCATCAGCTGAAAAAAATGCCAATACTTTGCCCCCCCATTATTATGCAGGTATTGCTAAAGATAGCTGCTGGATGTTTAAATTTATAAGCGGCCCTATTAATGCATACTCGCTTTTAAGTGACCCCGAAGGGAAAATGTTCAATCCAAAATCCATCGTTGCTATACAGCTCAACAACGGGCCAATTGTTCAATATAACGAAGAAAACCTACGGGTTATGGTTGGTGACGATCTTGACGCTATTGAAAGTATCCAATGGAAAAATTATCTTCAAGCCATAAAAAGGTATAACCGGAATAGTGGAAAAATCAACAAAAAATAGTAGTGCTTTAGTATTAACACAACTATAAAAAGAAAGTCCCCGGTTTCCCGGGGATTTTCTTTTTAACTTATTTTCCTAATGCTTCCTGCTCTTTCAGGGCGGCTATATTGTTGCTGTCGCTATAGCTTGCGGTTTGATTAGCAAAGTCCTCAAGGATAGCTGCGATAGTATCCAGGTTTTCAGATACGCGTTGGTGCATATCGGGCAGGTCCTTTTCAAGACGTTTATCACCAAGGTCAATATTATCAACTTCTATCTTAGTCAGCTTAGCGATGATAGCCTGCTGGCTATTCTTTAGGTCTTCCAGTTCATGGACAATTTTTTCCATCAGTCCAAATTTCTTTAACTTATCCATAATGTGTGGTTTTAAGTATCACTTTATATTTTAACCACATCAATAAAAAATTGTTTCAGATTTGGAATTAACACCTATAACTAATAACTTAGTTTAACTAAATACTTAGTTATGAAAAACCTGTTTATAATCCTATTCCTGACCTTATCAGTAGTGCAAATACACGCTCAGCAAACGGCTAATGATTCACTTCTGCTTGATTATTATCAAAATCAGCGCTTTGCGGATGCAGCGGACTATCTCAAGAAAACATATCCGGAGCCTGTAACCGACGTTAAAGTGTTAGCTAAACTCGCCTACACCTCAAAAATGGCTTCCCGCCTACCCGATGCCGAAAATTACTATCAACGTATTTACACTGCTGATACCACCAGCCTCACTAACATGTATAATATGAGCGAGATCATTAAAAGGCGCGGTAATAATAAAAAAGCAATCGCATATGTAAAGAAGATCCTGTTGAAAGATACCACCAACTTTGATGTGTATAAACAACTGGCAGACCTGTCGCAAAATTTAGGCGATATAGAGGGGAGCATCGTATATCTGCAAAAAGCCAATAAGATCAATCCGCTTAATCCTGATGTTGCGTACGACTTATCTTCCTTTTATATCAACCTTAAATTATATGGTAATGCCGAAAGCGTGATTGACAAAGCCCTTGTTGCCGACACAGCCAACCTGCTGCTGTTGAAAGGCAAAGCCCAGGCATCATATGCCTTAAAAAAATATCCGGTAACTATTGCTATTACTAAAAAACTGATGGTTGCAGGTGAGCAGGCCGGCAGCATTGTATCTATGCTGGCCACTTCTTATTACATGACCGGCAACTATCCTGATTGTATTAAAATTTTTAAAACATTGGA
>Ga0157372_10000701_pt1 | contig 36835 bp, 28 predicted proteins | sample C55metaG_FD_115307 | JGI IMG/M metagenome (GOLD analysis project Ga0157372, IMG submission 115307) | Corn rhizosphere microbial communities from Kellogg Biological Station, Michigan, USA - C5-5 metaG | ecosystem: Host-associated > Plants > Roots > Rhizosphere > Soil | place: USA: Michigan...
AACGAAGGCCACGGCTTTGCGAAAGTAGAAAACCAGATCGATGCCAATCGGCGTGTCACCGATTTTCTCAAATCCCATGTTCCGCCAGCCGATTGCGGATGCAAGTTGGACTGAGAGCCGGACCGGCAGCCGAGCTTTGGGATAATATCCTGCTAAGTGGCTCAACGGTAAGAAGCCATGTGGGGACCGCCGCCCTCGGCTGTCCGGTGGAGCGACGTTCCCTCGGCGCATGACTGATGTGGTTGATGACGAATCACGTTACGTCACCCTGAATTGCTTCAGTGCGGAGATCTACTTTTGGTCTTCAATAATCGCGCGCGTCAACCCGGCAATCGTGTACTCCTCGGCTTCCACATGTACCGGCAATCCAAATTCGCGCAACGTCGCCGAAGTAATCGGCCCGATCGAAGCCAATCGCACTCTCTCCAATAAATTGTTATTTGTGTGGGGCGGGCGCCCACGCCCGCCTAGCAACTCAATAAAATTCCGCACGGTGGAAGAGCTTGTAAATGTTATAACCTGCGGTTTTCGCACCGTATCTTTCATCAGCGCTTGCAATGCCTTTTTCGAAGACTCCGGCAGTGCAGTTTCGTATCCGGCAGCCACGTCTACGGATGCACCCATTTTTCGCAACTCCCGCGGTATCACGTCACGCGCCACTGCTGCCCGCACTAAAAGGACTCGCTTGCCCTCCACTTTTCCGCGCAAGCTTTCCACGACCGATTCCGCTACATATTTTGGTGGAACCACCGACACCTTTAGACCCATTTTTTCTGCAGCCCCGCGAGTTGAAGGGCCGATGCTTGCAACATCGAGACGTGACAGTTCGCTTGGCTCAATTTCTAACTTCTTCATTCGCTCAGCCACGGCTTCGACCCCGTTCACGCTGGTGAGAATGAGCCAATCGTATTCGGAGAGTTTGTGGAGTGCAGTGTCGAGCGGCTGGTAAGAACGTGGCGGTCGAATCTCGATGAATGGAATCTCGATGACGTCCGCGCCCAAGCTCTCCAGTTCAGCAGAAAGCGCACTGGCCTGCGGGCGGGCACGCCCAACCAACACGCGCAGTCCAGCCAGAGGTTTTTCAGACCGTTCGCTTTTCATCTCGCGCCTAAGCCGCGCTGGCGCATTAAGTCAGCAACCCGGGAAATCGCCGGATCGGGATTATCACTCAGGGCCTGAATTACATTTTCCTGCTCTGCCTTTGTCCGGTTCTGGCTCAGCTTGAACTTCGTTTCGATCCGGCTGACAGCGATCTCGAAGGCAACAATGTGATTCAACATGCGGCTGCGATATTGCTCATCGAATGAGTTCCACTGCTCCAAATACGACGAGTCAAAGTGCGAGATCAATTCAGACAGCACCTGACGCTTGTCCGGGTCAGAAGGAAGGATTTGTCCAATCCCATACGCGTGCACAGTCGCATAATTCCACGTGGGAACGCTTTCATGGATTTCATAAAGCGCCGGCGAGACGTATGCGTGCGGCCCGTGAAAGATCAGCAGAGATTGCTGATGATCGATCATTTTCCAATGCGGATTGGCTTTGGCCACGTGCGCACGTATGACTAACTGGTCTCCGGTCTCCGAGACGAGTACGGGAAGATGAGTCGCAAACGGAGCCTTTTCATGGTTTGAAACCAGGATGGCAAAGGGATTCGCGCGCATGAAAGTCAGCGCGACCGCCTGATCTTCGATCCGGTTGAATTCGGGAATGTACATTGGTTTGTGCTAAGCGTCGATCAATAACGCGAGTCTACGGCTGTTCCGGTTGCGGTTCGGCATGCGCATAAACCTGTTCCAGGATCGATCCGCCGCCACGCTGTAATAGCCGCTCACCTACCAAATCACCAAGCGCCCTCGGATTGCTTCCTTGACCGGTTTCGCGCAGCATGACCTTTCCATCTGGACTTGCCACCACGGCGTTCAAACGCAAGCTCCCGCCAGTGAGTGTTGCGTTTGCCCCGATCGGCACCTGGCAGCCTCCGCCGAGTCTGTTCAACAAGGTGCGCTCACACTCGGTCTCCGACCGGGCCGCACCATCATCCAAAAACTCCAACGCTCCTCGCACGAGATCATCGTCGGCGCGAATTTCTATGGCCAATGCTCCCTGTCCGGCAGCGGGACACATGACTTCGGTCGGCATTATCTGCTTCACCAGCTCCGTTCTGCCCAGCCGCCTCAATCCTGACAGCGCAAGAATGATGGCATCGTAATCTCCGGCCTCGAGCTTACGCAAACGTGTGTCGACATTTCCGCGCAGAGACTGGATTACCAGGTCCGGCCTCAGTGCGCGAAGTTGCGCTTCGCGTCGCAGGCTGCTGGTGCCCACTTTTGCGTTCCGCGGTAGGTCGTCGAGGGTGAAGTACCTGGTCGAGCACAGCGCATCGCGAGGATCTTCGCGTGCGGGAATCGCTGCAATTTCAAATTGCGCGGCTAACTCGGTTGGCAGATCCTTCAGGCTATGGACCGCCAGATCGATGTGCTCTGAGGACAGTGCATCCTCAATTTCCTTAGTGAACATGCCCTTGGTACCCACCTTGGAGAGTGCCACATCGAGAATTTTATCGCCCGTGGTATGAATGACTTGAATGTCAACTTCGTTGCCGCGTTCGCACAACCTTCCGGCAATATGATTTGCCTGCCAGAGAGCCAGTTGCGAGCCGCGCGACCCGATTCGCAGGCGCAATTATCGGCTCCTTGATCCCGAGCCCGCTTCGGCTTTAGCGGAGGGGCTTTCCTCAGCTTTATCTTTATCCTGCAAGTTGAAAATCTTCTTGAACGCGTCAGTCAGGGTAGTGACTTCTGGACCGGCGGCGGCTGATTTCAGCCGGGTGATTGGCGTGTGCAAAATCTTGTTCACGATACCTCGAGTCAGCGTCTCCAGCGCTTGCTCCTGTTCGGCTGAAAGCTGCCCCAGTCGTCCGCGGACCCGGTCGAGTTCCGCCTGCCGGATTGTCTCGACGTAATCCTGCAGCGAAATAATGGTGGGCACGACATGCAACGACTGCACCCGGGCATGGAACCGCCCCACCTCGTCTTCAATGATGCTTTCAGCGCGCTCTGCCTCCTTGCTTCTCGCAGCGGCGTGTGAGGCTGCAGCTTCCTGCAGATCATCGATGTCGTAAATGAAAATGCCGTCGAGTTTGTTCATCTCCGGATCGACATCGCGCGGCACAGCGATATCGATGAAGAACATAGGACGGTTCCGGCGACGGGTGAGGAACCGTTCACCGTGTTCGCGCCGGAAAATGACCACCGGTGCACCGGTTGAAGTAATAACGATGTCAGCCTGTTCGCAGTGGTCGTACAATTCATCGAAGCGGATTGCACTGCCGCCGAAACGCTGGGCAAGAACCTGTGCGCGTTCATAAGTCCGGTTAGCAACGAAAATCGGGCCCGCGCCTTTTGCCATCAAATGCCGTGCCGCAATCTCAGACATCTTGCCCGCGCCAACCAAACAGACCTGTTTGCCTTGCAATGATCCGAAAATTCTTTCGGCCAATTCAACAGCTACAGACGCGATCGAAACCGATGAGGATCCCACTGCCGTTTCTGTGCGCACACGCTTGGCCACAGCGAATGCACGGGTCAGAAGGAGATCTAAATAGGACTGCACGGTTCCGGCTGCCCGTGCGCTGGCATAGGCCTCCTTTACTTGCCCCAGAATCTGCGGCTCCCCGACGACCAGCGAATCCAAACTGCAAGCTACCCGGAACACATGCCTGACTGCTTCGTCCTCGCGGTATTCGTACAAATGAGATTCATACGACAAAGGTTCAAGGCCGAAGTGTCCTCGCAAGAATTGGCGTAGGTCAGCGTTTCCATTCGCTGTGTGGGCCAGCACTTCAACTCGGTTGCAGGTGCTGAGGATCATAGCCTCACGAACACCAGTCACCCCCATTAACTGCCGCAGTGCATCGCCAAGTTTCTTGTCGGGAATAGCAAGCTGCTCGCGCACTTCTACGGGCGCGGTCTTATGATTCACGCCTAGCAGCTGGAAATTCATGGTGAGAGCCTGTGGACCGCGCTAAAGTAGTTCGCTGCCCAGGCCACAATGGCCAGCGCAAAAGTACCGGCGGCTAAAAATGCCGCGCGCCGTCCGCGCCAGCCGGCACTCCATCGGGTATAAAGCAGAATGAGGTATACCGCCCAGGTCAGCAGCGAAAGCAGGATCTTGGGATCGCGAAAATTCACTTGCCCGAATCGCGCCTGCGCGATCACCATTCCTGCCACTAGGCCCGCCGTCATAAATGGCAGCCCAATCAGCAAGGAACGAAATCCGATATCGTCCGTGACCTGCAGCGCAGGCAGCCGGGACAACAATCCCGTCGACCGCTTGGCCTTGAGCACGTGCTCCTGGATGAGATAAATGAGGCTGGCGCTAAAACTGATGACCAAGGCAGCGTATCCCGCGAAAATGAGCGTGATGTGAGCGATGAGCCATCCTGTACGGGCGGACGAAGACGCGAGCACAAACGATTCCATTCCGCTCAGGCCCACGAATGTAAGCAGAAAAACTACAGGGAAAACGACAATGCCAGGGGAAGTCGTCTTGTAAATCAAATACACCATCAGGAACACCACCATGATGAGAAAGCCAAGCACGGAAGCCGCCAGCGACAACGAAGCGAGGCTGATCTCTCCGGACTGGCGCACGGTCTCAACGATGGCAACAAAATGGAAGATCATGCCTAGATAAGCGGCATGAAGCGCGATTCGGTTCAGGATTTCACGGGTGCGAGTCAAGGCTACAAGGACGTAAAGCAGTCCGATGCCATAAAACGAGAGAGCCACCCGCAGCCAAATATTTGCCATTTGCATCGCCCGAGAGCGAGATCGGGCCATTGCGGCCATTATATCGGCTCTGGAAGTGCTTCCGGCAAGATCTGATAAGGGGGTGACGCTCTTCGTGTTCTTTGGTTCGTTGGGAGTTCGAAGTTTCGCGTTCCTCCGCGATCTCAGGTTGCTATTCTCTGCGTTCTCTGCGGTTAGAGGCTTTTGATTTCGCGACTTCTCGACTCTATCCGCTGCTTTTAAAGCTTTTAACCGCAGAGATTACAGAGAACACCGGGAGATCGCAGAGAACGCGAATACCCTTTTTTTTCGCCGTTTAGCGGGGGAAGAAGACATTCGAATGTCAAGCAGGGGTGATCAAGCGCTAGGCTTCAAACGGTCGGAACTTCTGGTCGCACGAATGGCTTTGGTATAACCTTTCGGCTTCTTCTTGAGTCTTTCGATTTGTGTAGTCTTAACTCGTCGGGGACCGAATTCTTCTTTCAAAATGCCGGCAGGCGGAGAAATATTTGCCCGCTGTCTAACCCGGTCGAGCGCATCAGCAGGGAATTCTTTCACTTCGAGCAACTCTTCCCAATGAGTGAAATAACCGTGGCGGTTCCGGTGATTCACGATGCGGTACGCAAGATTTTTCGCAATTCCTGGAAGTTGAGTCAACTCTTTGACGGTCGCGGTGTTGATATTAAGGGTGGTGATCATATTGCTGACTTAGATGTGACTGGGATGGGAGAGGTGCTTCAAACCTTGAGTGCAGAAATTATTCGATCAGAGTTCTTGCAGCGGGCTGGGCAAACGCACCTGCCATCGCGGAATCAAACCTGCAGCCCTAATAACCATGCCCACGCCAGTAATGGGCCGCGAGTCAGGTGAGAATGTCTTTTGTGACGACGTCAACAGGATCGCGGAGGCCCATGAAGCGCATTGCCTCCATCGGTGTCATCGTACTCGTTTGTGTCGCGGCGGCGGGTGTCGTGCTACTACACCATTTCTGGCCTTTTACGGAGTCGTCGGTGCGTGCCAGGCTTAGCGAGAGTACCGCGGCGAATGTTAGCTTCGGAAACTTTAAAGAAAAATATTTTCCACCGGGTTGCATCATGGAAAACGTGGTTTTCGAACGCGCTAAATCCAGGCAACCTTTGATTTCAATTCGCCGGCTCACGGTTACCAGCAATTTATTAGGACTGATGAGGCACCACATCAGCATGATGCGGGCGGAAGGCATGTATGTAACGCTTGGACATTCAGATCTCTCGGCGGACATATCGTCCTCTCAACAAACCACCGTGGATTCCCTGGTGGCAGACGACGCCGTTCTCGATATTCAGCGAAAGGCGCAACCCCTGAAGTTCGTCTTTCACAAATTCCAAGCGCAAAATCTCGGTAGTAACAATGTCATTAAATTCGCCGCGCACTTTGACAATCCAATGCCGGCAGGACTGATTCAGACTTCCGGACAGTTCGGTCCTTGGAACTCGTCAGACCCGGCTGCCACGCCGGTTTCAGGCACATACAAACTCTCGAATGCTAATCTCGGAGTCTTCAACTCTATAGGCGGCATGCTCTCATCCGATGGAAATTTCAAAGGCACTTTCAAACAGATGGAAGTCGAAGGTTCAACTACAACTCCTGAATTCGAGGTGGCGTACACGCAGCACAAGCTTCCGCTCCAAACGCGATTCAAGGCTGCGGTGAACGCTATCAATGGCGATACGATTTTGCACGGCGTTAAAGCCTCCTTCGGACGCGACCAGATTGATGCTCGTGGCAGCATTGGCCGGCAACCCGACGGGAAACACGCGGCTGTTATCGAACTCAATTGCGATCATGGGCGGATTGAAGATACTTTTTATCCTTTTATTAAGAGCCCGAAGATGCCTCTTGTCGGGACCGTCGCCTTCCAGATGCATGTGGTGATTCCGTCGGGTCAGGAGCGCTTTTTAAAGAAAATTGAAGTCAGTAGCGATTTCCGGATACAGGAAGCACAATTTACCAACCGTGAAACTCAATCTCGGTTGAGCAAGATTTCGGAACGGCATGACCAAAAGCAGCCGGACCAGAATACGCTCGCGGACTTGAGCGGCAACGTTCGTCTACTGAACGGGATTGCACAGTTTTCCAAGCTGTCGGCTCGAGATGGCAACGCGACCGCCTGGTTTCGTGGGAATTTCGATTTGACAAATGAACACGTGGACCTGCACGGCCAGCTCACTACCCAGGCCAGCTTAGGCAACACCACGTCCGGAATTAAGTCGGTATTCGCGAAAGCGCTGGAACCTTTGTTTAAGAAGGGGCACCACAACAAGGTCGTCCCGGTGAGAATCAGCGGGACCTATCACAATCCAAGTTTCGGGTTGGATGGGGTCTGACCTTCGACGATCAATGCTTCTTTGATTTCTGCTTGGGTTTCGAAGCAGCCTTCTTCGGCGGAGCTTTTTTGGGCGGGGCTTTCGGCTTGGCTCGAGCCGCAGGTTTAGCTGGCTGTTTCTCGGCCTTTGCCTTTGCGGCTGGCTTTGCGGCCACACCAGCTTTTTCCGGAGCTTTGGCGGCGGGTGCCACGGCTTGCGCTGGTTGGCCCTTTCCTTTCTTTCCTGTCGCAGCTTGAGCAGCTGCAGGCGCAGCCTGAGCCGAGGCTTTCGCGGCCCGGCCTCTTCGCGGAGGCGGCGGTGGCGGAGGCGGCGGTGGCGCCAGCGGCTTCAAAAAGTTCATCCGCTCAGTCCGAGTACGCAGCTTTCCATCCAACAACAGCATGAACACTTCTTCCGCAATCTTTGGATATTCCGGCAGTTGCGGCGTAATCAGCAGCTCGGTCATTTCCGGTAGCGGGACCTTCTGCTGCACCTCTCTCCACTTGGTAAAGAAATTTTTAATCTTTTGCTCTACTGCCTGCTGGCGCGCGGTCACGGCGAGATATAGCACCATCTCGTGCCGGGCATTTGAGAGTAGCTTCCATGTCCGCGATGGAGTCGCAGCCTCCTTGCCGCTCAGCCGTTTCGCAAGTTCCTTGGCGTGATCGCCAATGTCGCGCCACGCTGCCACTAGATCCTTGCGAGGAATAAGCTTGCGGATGTCGGAAATTTCTTTGTCGCTGAGTTTCGCGGTAAGGAACTGCAAAACCGCGGCGGCCGGGTCCGGCGTATAGCCCAGCTCGTTCATTTGCTGACGGGTGTGAACCAGTTCCGATAAGCCATTGACATCCACCTTGGCTGTCGTCCAGTGCGCGCTCAGCACCTTCAGCCAACCCTCTTTTTCGAGTGTCCGCACCACGTTCAGGGGATCGTCTTCGTAGGCCAACTGCTCGATTTCGTATCCGATAGCGCGGTTAGTGATGTACTCGATGTAATTGTTTTCTTTGGCTGAGTCGTACCGCGCCTGCGTACGCTCCTCCAGTGGCCAGTGAAAGCGCGCCGAGAACCGCGAGGCCCGAATCAGGCGCGATGGATCTTCTACAAACGCGTAGTTATGGAGCACACGAACTAGTTTGGCCTCGATGTCAGCAGCGCCATTGAACGGATCCAACAGAAGGCCACGCGACCCGGGATTCAGTGAAAGGGCCATCGCATTCACGGTGAAGTCGCGACGGCGGAGATCCTCAATGATTGTGGCCGGACCTACGATTGGCGGCTTGCCGGTCTTTTCGTATCGCTCGGTTCGGGCTGCGCTGATTTCCGCGCGCACCCCGCCGGGGAGGGTGAGGTAGAGGATCTTCAGTTCATCGTCCGCGCCCCCGATTACTGCCCCGGAGCGCTCAAATTCTTTCTGCAGCTTGAGCGGATTGCCCTGCACGGTGAAGTCCAGGTCGCGGATGGGGAATCCGCTGATAATGTCTCGTACCGCGCCGCCGGTAAGGTATACGTTCATCCCGGCATTGCGCGCGACGTCCTGGACCTGGATGACGCCTTTTTGCTGATTCGGCGTCAGCCTCAGTTCCATCGTGTAAATGTAATCAGCCATTTCAGGTCTTGGAGCGGCCGGCTGGCGCCAAATTGCCGACGACAACCGGACTTAGATGACACGCAGATTTCCACAATTCGATCTGTGGAAAGCTGTGGATATCTCAATAAGTACTTAAATATGAATAGGTTAGTTCCATTTCGAAAGGCTATATGAACTACAAAAAATAACACAACGTTATTGTTTTGGCTACTATGTAGCTGGATACCTGAACATTTTGATGTGGAAATGAGAGGATGGAGGGAGTGGGTCATTGAATCATAGAGACATTGAATCATTGAACCCCGACGCTTTTCACGGGCGCCAAGACCCTGAGGTCGGGAATGATTCAATCCCTCAATGATTCAATGACTCAATAATTCCATGCCTTCCACTCACAAAAAAGTGATCGTCCGCAAGGCCGATCGCGACACTATCAACGGACACGTCGCGCCGGCAAATTTTGTGCGTGAAGGGAAGCTCGAGCTGCTGAACACCTCCGGCAACGTGGTTGCCATAGACCTCGACGACATTAAGTGCGTCTTCTTCGTCCGTGAGTTTGGAGATTCCGATGCGCTCTCGCGAAAAACTTTCACTACACGTCCGCGCTCGGAAGGCTTGTGGGTGCGCATCAAGTTCAAGGACGGCGAAATCCTGGAAGGATTGATGCCGAATGATCTCAGCCTGACAACGGCCGAGGGGTTTCTCGTCAATCCGCCTGATCTGCGCTCAAATGTTCAGAAGCTCTTCGTGCCCCGCGGAGCGTTGGAATCGCTAACGGTTTTAGCTGTGATTGGCGCCACTCGCCGGCCGCGCCATGGTCCTACCGATCTTCGACAGGTGCCTATGTTTGGGGAATAGGCCCAGGCTCAGGCGGCATGTGTCGGACCCCAGGGCTGGGCATCTAATATGCTAGGCTTCTAGTAACCGGGCGTGTGCCCGTGAGGATCTGAGTTTGATCAATTCGACTTTAGGCAAGATTTTCGGGACCAGGAACGATCGCGAAATCAAACGTCTGCGCCCTCGCGTGGCTGCGATCAACGCGCTTGAGCCCGAGATAAAGAAGCTCTCTGATGAGCAGCTGCGCGCCAAAACCGATGAGTTCCGCAAACGTATCCAAGACCGCCTAAGCCGGATTTCCGACGAACCTGAAGCCGACCCCGAGCGCCTGAAACAACTCGAAAAGGAACGGCTCGACGCGACCAGCGAAGTCCTTGACGAAATCCTGGAAGAGGCCTTTGCCGTAGTGCGCGAAGCCGGACGTCGAGTGCTCAAAATGCGTCACTTCGACGTGCAGCTGATCGGCGGCATGGTTCTGCATCGTGGCACGATTGCCGAAATGAAGACCGGCGAAGGCAAAACGCTGGTTGCAACGCTTCCGGTTTATCTCAATGCGCTTAGCGGACGCGGCGTGCACGTGGTTACCGTCAACGACTATTTGGCAAAGCGTGACTCGGAATGGATGGGCCAGCTTTACCGCTTCCTCGGCCTCACGGTCGGCGTGATCGTCCATGATCTTGATGATCAGGAGCGGCGCGAAGCCTACTCTGCAGACGTCACCTACGGTACCAACAACGAATTCGGCTTCGACTACCTGCGCGACAACATGAAGTTCGACCTGAAAGATTGCGTGCAGCGGAAGCACAATTTTGCCATCGTCGACGAAGTTGACTCCATCCTGATCGACGAAGCCCGCACCCCGCTGATTATTTCCGGCGCCAGCGAAGAATCGACTGACAAGTATGCACGGGTTAATCGCATTATCCCCAAGTTGGAGAAGGGCGAATCAATTCCCGGAGACCCGGGCGAACCCGACCAAATGACCGGCGATTTCGTGGTTGACGAGAAGCATCGTAACGCGGTCGTGACCGATGAAGGTTGGGAAAAAGTCGAGCAACTGCTAGGCATCAGCAACATTGCCGACCCTGAAAATTGGGACCTCAAGCATCACGTTGAGACCGCGGTCAAAGCACATTCCCTTTACCACCGCGATGTCGAGTACGTCGTTAAAGACGGCGAGGTCATCATCGTCGATGAGTTTACCGGACGATTGATGCCAGGACGCCGCTGGTCTGACGGTTTGCATCAGGCGGTCGAAGCTAAAGAAGGCGTGAAGATCGAGCGCGAGAACCAGACGCTTGCGACGATTACCTTCCAGAATTATTTCCGCATGTACAAAAAATTGGCCGGCATGACTGGAACGGCGGAAACCGAAGCCACAGAATTCGGCAAGATTTACAACTTAGACGTGCTGGTTATTCCTACCAACCAACCGCTGCGGCGAGTTGAAAATGCGGATCTGGTGTATCGAACCGAAAAGGAAAAATATTTCGCGTCAGCCGACGAGATTCAAAAGCTCAACGACGCTGGGCAGCCGGTGCTGGTGGGCACAACCTCTATCGAAAAGTCCGAGCGGCTGTCTGATTTGCTGAAGAAGAAGGGCATCAAGCACGTAGTGCTCAATGCCAAGTTTCACGAGAAGGAAGCTGAGATAGTTGCGCAGGCGGGCCGCAAAGGAATGGTCACCATTGCGACCAACATGGCTGGCCGCGGTACCGACATTTTGCTGGGCGGCAATGCTGAATTCAAAGCGAAGCAGGAGTGCGTTCAGAAGGGAATTGCCCAACCGCTGCGCGCCGCTCAAGGTCAGATTCAGGTTGGCGTAGACGATTCGACCAGCACTGTTTGGTACTACGCCGGCAATGAGTACGTTGTCCCAACCGAACTATGGAACGAAGCGCTCGCCCGTTACAAACAGCAAACCGATAAAGAGCACGACGAAGTCATCCAGCTCGGCGGGTTGTTCATTCTCGGCACCGAGCGTCATGAATCCCGCCGCATTGATAACCAGCTGCGTGGACGCGCGGGCCGACAAGGCGACCCCGGCGCCTCACGTTTCTATCTTTCACTCGAAGATGACCTCATGCGTATCTTCGCCAAGGAGTGGGTTTCGAAGCTGCTAGAGCGCCTTGGCATGGAAGAAGGCGTGCCCATTGAGTCGAAGCTCATCAGCCGACGAATTGAGAAGGCGCAAGAAGCCGTCGAGGCGCAACACTTCGAATCCCGCAAGCACCTGCTCGAGTATGACGACGTGATGAACAAGCAGCGTGAAGCCGTTTATGGCTTGCGCCGCCAGTTGCTCGAGGGAGTCGATCAAAAAGATCTAATTCTCGAAGACTATGTTGCCGGCATTCTCAGCGACCTGCTGGATCAGCACGCCTCGGTTAAGACCCACCCTGCTGATTGGGACATCAAGGGCCTGAAGGACGCCATCTTTACCCGCTTTGGCGTCGATATTCTTGCCGAAGGAATTACGCCCGAGACACTGAGTCGCCAGGAACTCGGCGATGCCATCTTCGAAAAATTAAAAGAGCGATATGAAGCCAAAGAAAAACTGATTGGCCCCGATGCCATGCGGTACCACGAGCGCATGATCATGTTGAGTGTGCTCGACCAGCTGTGGAAAGAGCACCTGCTGAACATGGACCACCTCAAGGAAGGCATCGGCCTTCGTGGTTACGGTCAGAAGGATCCGCTCGTCGAATACAAGCGCGAGTCTTTCGACATGTTCGAAGCCATGATGCAGCGCTTCCAGGAAGACACCAGCCGCTACCTCTACCTGATGCAGATCATCAGCCGTAGTGACGCAAGTGCGGCAGCCGCCGGTGGCGGCTCGGAAGGCCAAAACGGCGGTCCTGCACTGCATCCTGCCGGTTCAGACGGTAATGGCAGTCGTCCGCCGCGAGGCGTGACCACATCCGTGGATGATCTGGAAGAGTCTTTTCAGCGCCGCAAGCGCCGCGAACTTGAGCAAGCCCGCATGGCTGGCGCAGGCGATCGCCAACCCGTGCAAAGAGTCGTACGCACCAGCGCTAAGGTCGGCCGCAATGATCCATGCCCCTGTGGCTCCGGGAAGAAATACAAAAAGTGCTGCGGCGTAAACAGCTAGACCTGCTACTTTGCCCTGATCGAGTCGAGCGACTAATGCAGCGTCTTGAGCCAGAATGCCTTCACCACGACATTATTCGGCTGCGCTCCGGCCGGAATCATGGTGAGCAGCCCATATTCCCCCGGTTCTAGTTTTCGCGGCTTGCGTTTTTGGATCAGAGTTGCGTCCCCTGATTGCGTATCCAGGACCAGCAAGTAATTCTGACTTTGCGAAAGCGCGAGGCCGTCAGGAGCCCTGCCAACTGGCAGCGACGCAATCACCTTCCCCATATCGATGTCATAAACCGCCACCGCGTCAGATCCAAAATTGCTTACATAAAGTCGCGAATTGTCGGCCGATACTACGCCGCGTGTTGGATGCCTGCCAATCAAATAACTTCCACTCACTTCATCAGTGCTAGTTTCAATAATCGAAATAGTATCGGAATCAAAGTTACAGACCACAAGTTCGCCGCCATCCGGCTTAAGCGTCAAACTGACCGGTGTCTTGCCTACGTCGAGCAGATCCAGCAGTTTGTCGGTCTTCAAGTCGACTGATGCTACCTGTGCCGATCCCGAACACGCAACGAACGCTTTGCTGCTGTCTGGAAGAATGGCAATGTCAGTTGGCTCATGACATAGTGGAATTGTGGAGCGCAGGGAAAGTCTGCGCGCATCGATGAACGCCGCGGAATCGCCGCCGCGATTGCTGACCACAACGATCGCGCCATCCGGCGAAACCCGCGCCAGCCCAGGCGCGCCGCCGACACGAATATTTCCCAAGACCCGGCGCTCCTCGAGGTCGATGACCGAAACGCTGTTTGATCCTGAGTTCGCGACGTAAGCTCGGCGGCCATCCGGCGAGACGTCAATAAAATATGGAACGCCCTGCACCCCGATCGTACCGACCACCGCATTGCGCTCGGCGTCGATCACACTCACATTCGCAGAGCCGCTGTTGACCACGTAGACTTCATTCTTTTTCGGATTGGCTGCAATACCGGTTGGTCCCGCGCCCACATGCAGGGTCCGTTCCAGGCGAAATGTGCGGAGGTCAATGACCGAGACTGTGTTGCTCTTGCCGTTGCTGATGTAAGCGTACTCGCGATAACCGGGATCGAGATTCGCAAGTTCCCGCTGGTGGAAATACCACCAGCCAAGCCCCGCCAGTAGAGGCACGGCAAAAATTATCAGAAGGATTTTTCGCAAGCTGAGTGCACCCGATGGCGCGAGGAACAGAAAAGAGTATCAAAACTGGCAGCTTCAGCCTGGTACGGCTACCGCAGCTCTTCCATCACCTGCTCCAGCACTTCCGGTCCTGGCCGCACTGCCGACGCGGGCAGCGTGGCCAAAGGCTGGTCCGTGATATTCAACAGATCCAGAAAAGTGGGCACTTTGGTGTTCACGTAGAGCACGCCGGTAAGCATCTCGCCCTTTTCCTTGGCCTGGTTGAGCCGGGTGATGGCGTGAATCTTATCCGTCGGGTCGTAATCTTCTTCGAGCTTACGCAGGCGGAGTTTGGATCCATCATGCATTTCGACTTCGAGCGTTGTCCCGGGATCGTAGTCGACGGAAATATTTTCGAACGCAGGAATGAAGTTGATCTCCTGCAGCGGCTCTTCATGGTCCAGCATATATTTGTAAGACTTGGTTGAGCCCTCGTGGTCATTGAATGTTACGCACGGCGAGACGACATCCAGCAGAACGGTGCCGCTATGAGCAATTGCCGCCTTCAGCATGGCATGCAATTGTCGCTTGTCGCCGGAGAACGATCGGCCGACAAAAGTCGCGCCCAGCGAAATTGCCAGCTCGCAAGTATCGATCGGTGGCAATTCGTTTACTACCCCGGTCTTGAGCTTGGAACCCAAATCTGCCGTGGCGGAAAACTGTCCCTTGGTAAGGCCGTAGACGCCATTGTCTTCGATGATGTAAATAACCGGGAGATTGCGCCGCATCAGGTGGACGAATTGACCGATGCCGATCGACGCTGTATCTCCATCGCCACTGACGCCGAGGGCCATCATCCCGCGATTCGCAAGGATCGCTCCCGTTGCCACCGATGGCATGCGTCCGTGCACTGAATTAAAGCTGTGCGCACGGGAAAGAAAATATGCTGGAGTCTTCGATGAGCAGCCGATTCCGCTTAGCTTGGCCACGCGCTCCGGCTGAACGCCCATTTCGTATAACGCGTCGATAATGCGCTCGGAGATCGCATTGTGCCCGCAGCCCGCGCACAGCGTGGTCTTGCCGCCACGGTAATCGATTACCGAAAGGCCGAGGCGATTAACTTTCGGAGCGGGTGTGGTTGCCATTTACTTTTCCTCCATAGCGGCAATTTCGTCGGTCACGGAACGCGCGTCGATCGGCAGACCGTCGAGCCGCGCAACGCTACGCAGTTTCAGCAGTAGCTCCGCATCCAAATCCATGCGCAGCAGATTCAACATCTGCGCGTCGCGGTTTTGCTCAACCACGTACACGCGCTTGTGCGAGCGAACAAAATCCGCGATCTCGTGATTGAACGGGAACGCCCGTATGCGCAGATAATCCGTCGCCAGGTTATGTTCATCGCGCAATTGATCGCGCGATTCGGTCAAAGCCCAATGCGTTGTCCCGAAGGCGATGATCCCAATCTCCGCATTCGGCATCTTCTCGACGACCGGCGCCGGCGCGACGGCGCGCACGTTTTCAAATTTACGCCGCAGCCGCTCCATGTTGTTTTCGTAGTCGTCGGGGCGCTCGCTGTAATTTCCCTGAGCGTTATGGCCGCTGCCACGCGTAAAATACGCCGCCGCGGGATGCTGCGTTCCCGGCAGGGTCCGATAGCCAATGGCATCGCCATCGATGTCTTTGTAACGCCCAAATCCGCCGAGTTTGTCGAGATCTTCTTTGCTCAGAACTTTGCCGCGATCGATCGGCTTGTCGGGATACGGAAAGGGATCGGACATCCAGTTGTTCATGCCCAAGTCAAGATCGGACATCACAAAAACCGGCGTCTGAAATTTTTCTGCAAGATTGAATGCGTCCATCGCCATCTCAAAACATTCGTGCGGTGAAGCAGGGAAGAGCAGAATGTGTTTGGTGTCGCCGTGTGAGAGAAGCGCTGTCGAGAGGATGTCGCCTTGCGAGGTGCGCGTGGGCAGACCGGTAGAAGGGCCGACGCGTTGAATGTCCCACACAACCGCGGGAATCTCAGCGTAATATGCCAGCCCGGCGAATTCTGACATCAAGGAAATGCCTGGACCGGAGGTCGTCGTCATAGCGCGGGCTCCTGCCCAGCTCGCACCCACCACCATTCCAATCGCCGCAAGCTCGTCTTCGGCTTGAATGACAGCGAAAGTTGCCTTTCCATCCGGGCCAATCCGAAAGCGCCTCAAATACTCGATCATGTTTTCTGCGAGAGATGACGATGGCGTAATCGGATACCAACTCAGCACTGTGCATCCCGCGAACACACAACCCAGTGCAGACGCCGTGTTTCCATCGATGATGATCTTTCCGTGATTCTTGTCCATTCGCTCAATGCGGAAAGGATCGCCTTTGGTCAAAGTGCCAGCGTGGTCAAAGCCGGCCTTCACCGCAGCCAAATTCAAATTCGCGGCTTTGACTTTCTTCGCGAATTGCTTGCGCAGCGCCTTTTCGACCTCGGCCATGTCAAGATCGAGCAGCCGGGCCAGGACACCGACATAAATCATGTTCTTGACCAGCTTGCGCAGCTTGGCCTCGGGACAGACGGGCGCAACAATTTTGTCGTAGGGCACGGAATAAAAAATCAGGTCATCGCGCATCGACTTCAGGTTCAATGGCTCGTCGTAGAGCACCGCCGCTCCCGGTGCCAGCGACATCACATCATCGCGAGCGGTCTCCGGGTTCATCGCGATCAGGAAATCAATTTCTTTCTTGCGCGCGACGTACCCGTGCTTGTTGGCGCGGATGGTGTACCACGTGGGAAGCCCGGCAATATTCGAAGGGAAGAGGTTCTTGCCCGAGACCGGTACACCCATCTGAAAGATGGTTCGGAGAAGTACGGTATTGGAGCTTTGCGAGCCGCTGCCGTTAACGGTCGCCACCTGAATGCTCATGTTGTTGACAATCGGTGCTGCCGCGGGCCGCCCAGCGTCCGCTTGCAGCCCAACATCAGTTGTAGCCATTAACTAACGGGTCCTTCCTGCCATGGAAACTCACTATCCGCCCGCACCGACCATGAGATGTGAGGGAACTCTTAATTATACGGCAGTGATTTGATGTGAGTAACTGCCGGTGGGGTGCGAGATTACTGAGTGGGAACTAGGGACATCAGCTGTCAGCCATCGGCTTTCAGCTCGAACGTATGGGTTTGGGTGATTCAAAGGCTTCAGCGCCAGGTCACACTTCCGTGTAGAACCGGGCCATTTTGCGGAATTTGTTATATCGAGAATCCACCAATTCCCTTGTCGGCATTTTGTGTACCTCCGCGAAATGGTGTTGCAGGGCGTCATCCAAAAGCTTCGCAGCCAGATCAGGATCGGTATGCGCTCCGCCCGGTGGCTCGTCAATGATCGCATCGACGCAGCCTAGTTCAATCAAGTCAGGAGCCGTAATGTGCAGCGCCTCAGCCGCGAGCTCTTTCTTGGAAGCATCGCGCCACATGATTGACGCGCATCCTTCCGGAGAAATCACCGAATAAACCGCGTTCTCCATCATCAACACGCGATCAGAAACCGCTATGGCCAGCGCGCCGCCGCTACCGCCCTCGCCAGTGATAGTAGTGATGATAGGGACATGCAGGCGCGCCATCTCGCGCAGGTTCAACGCAATCGCCTCCGCCTGACCGCGTTCCTCCGCGCCCAGCCCGGGATTTGCGCCAGTGACATCTACGAAGGTAAAAATCGGGCGGCAGAACTTTTCCGCAATTCGCATCGCACGCAATGCCTTGCGATAGCCTTCAGGATTCGGCAACCCGAAATTGCGATGCACCTTCTGCTTCATGTCCCGGCCCTTTTGAGTGCCGAGAACCAGGACTTCGACGCCGTGAAAACGCGCCATGCCACAAACCATGGCGGGGTCGTCGGCATAGCGGCGGTCGCCGTGAATTTCGCTGAAGTCAGTAAAGATCTTTTCTACGTAGTCGAGGAAGTAAGGCCGCTGCGGATGGCGGGCAAGTTCGGTCTTGATCCACGCTTCACGGTGCGATATCTCTTTACGCAACAGGGAAACGCGCTCGCGGAGATCGTCGATCTCTTTACGCACTTCGTCGCTCTGGCCATCGAGAGACTCGAGTTTACCGAGCTGCCGTTCAATTTGTTCCAGTTCCTGCGGTGCAGCGGCGTCCAGGCCGTCGCCATTGCGGGCAGCTCGCCGGGTTTCGACCATGGAAACCATCAGTTGTGCACCCGTTAGGACAGCGGTGATATCAATCGTTTTCATTGAATGTGATTTCGCTGTAGCGATGCGTGCTCCTAAGGAAGCGCATTTGCTTTAAAAAAGCGAATGGCTCCGGACCGGAATTTAATTAATCACCCGAACCGCGCCCCGGCCGCAGAGCTCTTCCACCCGGCTGACGAACATACGATCCGGCAGGACATTATAGCCTTCCGCTTCCATGACCACCATGAAATCGCGTTCGCGTTCCACGTCGAACAGCACCCGAGCCTCGCCTTTGCGTTGAGAGCAAAGGAGATGAAGCTCATCGATGGTTGACTCAGAAGCTTTTTCCAAGGGAATGCGAATCCGCAAAGAACGGGGAAGCGGCACTTTCACATCTTCCAGTGAAAGAATGTCGCTGACGGTGAGCTTCGGGTTTGCGCCCTCCTCGATTCGCACGCCGCCTCGCACCAGTACCGGCACTTCCATCTTTACTTTGTCCTGCAGTTTGCGGTAGGCATCGGGAAAGACCAGCATTTCAATGGATCCGGATAAATCCTCTAACGCGGCTTGAGCATAAAAATCGCCCTTCTTCGACTTCAGGACTCGAAGATTGGTGATGATGCCGGCGGTGCTCAACGTTTCGTCTTTGCCGGTGGAAGATTTCATAGCGCACAAGTCCGCGGTCGTGAGCGCATGCAGGTCTTCCAGCTTGTCACGGAATTTATCGAGCGGATGTCCAGTGATGAAGAAGCCGAGAATTTCTTTCTCGTTCGCAAGCCGCACGTGCTCGTCCCAGTCGGGAGTTTCCGGGAGCCGGTCCTCGTGCGCGTGAGCATCGTCCTGCTGAAATATGCCAAATAATCCGTGCTGGCCGGACTCCGCGTCGCGCTGCGCCTTCTGCGCGTGGTCCATGGCTTTATCGAGCACCGCCATCAGTTGCGCGCGCCGTCCCAAAGAATCCATGGCACCGCTCTTGATCAGCGATTCGAGCACCCGCTTATTCAGCAGCCGGAGATCGACCTTTTCGCAAAACTCGTAAATCGACTTAAACTGACCGGGTCGTGTGGCGCGGGCGCCCTCGCCCGCGAGCTCTTTCCTAGCGGTAACAATAGACTCGATGGCATTGTGTCCGACATTCTTCACCGCCGCCAGACCAAATCTGATCGCCTCCCCATGCGGCGTAAAATTCGCATCGCTCACATGAATGTCAGGGGGTTCAACCGCGATCTGCATCTCGCGGCATTCGTTGATGTACTTCACGACATCGTCCGTATTCCCAGTGACGGATGTCAGCAGCGCCGCCATAAACTCCACCGGATAATGGGTCTTCAGATACGCCGTGTGATAAGCCAGCAACGCGTAGGCAGCAGAGTGTGATTTGTTGAAGCCATACCCCGCAAACTGCGCCATCAGATCAAAAATCTTTTCGATTTTCTTCGGCGGATAGCTCCGCTGCACCGCGCCCTCAATGAACCGCTCGCGCTGCTGCGCCATTTCTTCGGCCTTCTTCTTGCCCATGGCGCGGCGAAGCAGGTCGGCTTCACCCAGTGAATATCCCGCCAGCCGATTGGCGATCTGCATCACTTGTTCCTGGTAAACAATCACCCCCAGGGTTTCTTCAAGTATTTCTTTAAGCTCCGGCAGTTCGTATTCGATCTTCTTGCGTCCGTGCTTGCGGTCGATAAAGTCATCGATCATTCCGCCCTGGATTGGACCAGGACGGTAAAGCGCATTCAGAGCGGTCAGATCTTCGATCGAATTCGGCTTGTAGCGGCGCAGCACATCGCGCATGCCATGGGATTCAAACTGGAACACTCCGGAAGTAAGGCCGCTATGAAAAACTTTTTCATAAGTAGTCGGATCGTGAAGAGGAATCGCGTCCAATTCAATCTGCTCGTTCCGGGTCTGCCGGATCAGCTTCAGCGCATCGTCAAGGATGGTGAGCGTGGTCAAGCCTAGGAAATCCATCTTGAGCAGGCCCATCTTCTCGATCGCGACCATATCGAAGGCAGTCACAATTTCGTCGTTCTTGGTCTTGTAAAGCGGGACCAGCTCATTCAGCGGACGCGGCGAAATCACCACCCCGGCGGCATGCATTCCGGCATTGCGAACCAAGCCTTCTAGTTTCTTGGCGGTGTCAATTAACTGCCGAATCTGAGTATCGCCTTCGTAGGCTTGTTGCAGCGCAGGTGACTCTTTAAGCGCAGTTTCCAGCTTGATGTTGATGGTGGTCGGAACCATCTTCGCAATGCGGTCCACGTCGGCGTAGGGAATATCCATGGCGCGGCCTACGTCCTTGATCGCCGCCTTTGCTGCCATAGTTCCGAAAGTGATGATCTGCGCCACATTTTCGCGGCCGTATTTTTGTGTGACGTAATCGATCACCTGGCCGCGACGGTTCATACAGAAGTCCATGTCAATGTCAGGCATCGACACGCGCTCGGGATTCAGGAATCGCTCGAAGAACAATTCGTACTGCAACGGATCGAGGTCGGTGATGCCCAAAGAATATGAAACCAGCGACCCTGCCGCCGAGCCACGACCTGGTCCCACCGGAATTTGATGTTCGCGGGCGTAACGTACAAAATCCCAAACAATCAGGAAATAACCCGAAAACCTCATCTGTTGGATGATGGCTATTTCGCGCGCCAATCGCTGCTCATATTCCGCAATGCCGTGCTTCAGTTTTCCTGCCGCAGACATTACGCGTATATTTTCCAGCCTTTTCGCAAACCCTTCACGCGACACGTGTTCGAAGTAGCTGTCGAGCGTGTATCCCTCGGGCACATCGAAATGAGGAAACGGGTTGCTGACTTTGGTCAGCTGTACGTTGCATCGCTCCGCAATCTCCAGCGTGCGCGAGAGGACACTCGGCGCACTCTTGAAGACCTGGAACATCTCGTCGTGGCTTTTGACGTAGAAGTCGCTGCCCTGGAACTTCATCCGGTTCGGGTCTTGAATGCTTTTGCCAGTCTGAATGCAGACCATCACGTCTTGCGCGTGGGCATCGTCTTCGCACAGATAATGGCTGTCATTGGTGGCGACCAGCGGCAGTCCCATATCTTTTTCCAGTTTGAAAAGATTGGAGTGGATGCGATGTTCCAGCTCGAGTCCCTGGTCTTGAATCTCAAGAAAGAAATTATTTTTGCCAAAAATATCTGCGTATGTGGCCGCGATCTCTCGCGCGGCGTCGTACTTTTCCTCAACCAGCAGCTCGGGAATTTCGCCTTTTAAGCAGCCGGAAAGCGCAATGAGTCCCTTGGAATGCTCGGCAAGAAACTGTTTGCTCACTCGCGGCTTGTAGTAGAAGCCGTGCAGCGATGCCTCAGAAGTTATTTTGACCAGATTGCGATAGCCTTCGTCAGTCTCCGCCAGCACGAGCAGGTGATTGTAGGTGTCGCCATCCGGCGGAGTTCGCGCAATCCGGTGATCGTCTTTTTTGCAGACGTAAAGCTCGCATCCGATAATCGGCTTGATCCCGGCGGCTTTCGCGGCATTCACAAAATGCACTGCGCCAAAAATATTGCCGTGATCGGTCATGGCCACGGCTGGCATCCCCAGCTCCTTGGCGCGGTAGCAGAGCTTCTCGACGTCGCAAGCCCCGTCTAGCATCGAGTAATCAGTATGGAGGTGAAGATGGACGAATTGAGACATTCCAGTACTTAGATTTTACTTTGCTTGTCGCGACGGGGCCAGTAAAGAAGGCGCGTTTAGACGTGTGGGCGGGGAGTCAATGTTGCAAAAGCTGTGGAATTCAGGGACTTTATCGGTTCTTCGAGACGGCATTGACCGAGGCAGCGGCTCGGGAGAGCCCGCCCGCGTCGACGGTCTCGCCGTACTGCGATATGGTCTGGAAGTAAAGCGTGTCGCCCACAATTTCTACCAGCATGAATGTGCGGGCGCGGTCGAAGCTCGCTGCCACCTGAACTGAGTGATGAAAATCATGGCGCTGTAATTTACCCGAATCGCCCTGAACGAAATAGTAAATATTGTCGACGGGCTTCAATCGTTCGTACGCGTGCTCGTGCCCGGAAAACACGACGTTGACTCCGTAACTTTTCAGCAATGGCGAGAGTTGATTGCGGAGATCAAGATCGGGCCCATGCATCTTGCCTTCGTTGTACAAGGGATGATGGAAGAAGCAAATCTTCCATTGTGCTTTTGAGGACCTCAGATTCTGTTCCAGCCAAGTCAACTGTTGCGCATCCATGTAATCGCTGTCGAGAGCGAAAAATTGAATGTCGCCCTTTTTGAACGTGTAGTAACGCTCGCCATTCATGTTGAAAGGCTTGTACAGCGGCTCCAGCTTGGGATCGTCGTGATTTCCCAAAGACGCATAAAACTTTACGCCGGCATCTAAAAGCGGCTTATACGGGACTTCAAACTTCTGCGCAAAGTCTCTGGGTTCGTGCCCTCCGTAACTGTTGTCACCCAACATGATCACGAAATCGAAATTGACAGTCTGGCGGTAGTTTTCCATCTGCCTGGCAATTTCGTACTGATCTTTTTCTCCCGTGCCGCTGTCTCCGATGACGGCAAAGCGCGCCGATTTATCCTTCAGCGGAAGTCGTATACCAGGTCTAGTTTGCGCCGTCGCGACCGCCGCGCCGGTAGCGAGTGCAATCGCCATCAACCACAATGTTGTGTGTCGGGCGCTCATTTCGATTTACCCGGCAGAGCATTCGGGACGTAATCCACAACAATGTTCGCGTCACTGTCGCGCAGAACAAGTTCCCGGCCAAGAATTCGGTATTCAAGCCCTTTGGGCAGTTCGGGGAGGGTGAGCAGAAGCGTGGGCGGCGTGGATTGCAGCGCGACTTTTCCCGGATAGCTCTGGTTGATCTGCAGCTCCATCTCGGTCGGCTCGCTGTGACGCAAACTGGAGCGAATCCGCTTCCCGTGACGCCCGCTCAAAGTGACTGCAATCTGGCGGCGAAAATAGTCAGCTGCGTCGGGAGTAAAAATCTCCCCTTGTTTCGCGCCCGCGCGGCCAACCCGCACCGTGTCTGCCAGTTCGTGGCGCTCCGCGATGAGTTTCTCCGGAGAATTCCCCGCAGAAGGGCTTTTTGCGGTCTTTTTCCGCCAGTCAAGATATTGCTTCGCCCGCTGCTGAAAGTCTGCAACCGTCTTTGCATCATTCGATCCCGGCGCCGGCGGCGCCTGAGCCAGGCTCGCAAACGAAGTCAACGCTGCTGCTGCGCAAAGCAGGCAACGCCTGATGGAGACTTTCAGCGGCACTTTTAATTTGCCTTTCCCACCGTCGCGGCCGCTTCTTCGGCTGCGTCTTGGGCGGTCTGCTCGACCACATCTTTCAATATTTCTTTTACCGTGTTGCGCAATTCCTTGTGGTCAAGGTCAACGTCAGCGTGGTTGCTGATCGACTTAACAACTTTTTTTGCCACCGGATTCAACGCGACCTTTTCTGAAATTGCTTGAGCAATTTTCTTTACGCTTTTCTTCTGCTTTTTTGGGCGCGCAGGTTTCTCCTCTAAATCCGCAGAAGATGCCGCCCAATCTTCTTCAAAGGTACGTGCCAGGGCTTTAATCGCCAGTCCGTCGCGGAGCAGGATGCCGATCTCGCGGCGCGCGTCCAACTCCAACTGACGCAGGCTTTGACTTCCGACGAATGCCTCAGAACGATCCCGAATAATCGTCCGGGTATGCAACCGCATGCGCTTTAGCTCGCAGGCCCCAAGCAGGTTTCCGCTGACAGAACCGATCACACGAACGTCAACTCCGGACTTCTTTTTGTCCTCGAGAATGCGAAGCATCGAACGGTCGCTGATCTTGGGATCGTAGATAAGTAATTCTTTCTTCGCTCCCTGAAGGAACTTCGTTAGCTCTTTCCTCGCGTTGACCGGGCTCACCAAGAACTTGGCGTTTCCGGCTGCATATCCCTGCCGTTTGATATCCGCCTGGAACAGCTTTACTGCTTCCGCGACTAGCTTGGGATTGCGAGTGATGAGCCCGAACGCGCGACTGCGATCGATATCCAGATACGTGAAATTGAACGCATTGACGTACAGTTCCTTGCGGTCGATGATCATCATCTTGCCGTGATATCGGACCAGGTCGCCCGCGGTGCGCGCAACCGTGATCCCGTTTGCCAAGAAGTGCTTCTCCAGCTTTCGCAGGCTCTGTTCGCCACCGCGGTTAGTAAAGGCGATCAGTGCATGCACGAAGACGCCGCGCTCAGCCGCATCGATGAGGGCCCGTTCGATCTCTGTGCGATCGAAGCGGAAGATCATGATTTCAATGCGCTCTTTGGCCTTTTTTATGCCTTTAACAAGGCGCTGCACGCCATCGCCGGGCTGGATAAGTAGTTTCACGAGCAACTTGGATGCGCCAAAAGGGGTACGCGCTTAACGGTGCTTTTGCAAAGTAACCAATGAGAGAAACTTCCAAAACCTGCAACTCGGAACATTCCTGCTCTCATCAGAGCCTCTGCAACAACTCTTATGAACCAGTATGTTCGTACGCTGAGATCGCGCGGCGCGATTATTGCACTGGCTCTCTTTGTGGGTGCAGCCGCAGGCGCCCAGACCGACCAGCACGCCAAAACCAGCGCAGATGGCGTGATTTGGCAAGACCCGGGCGACGAACGTTCGCTCGACCTGTTTTGGGGACCGGGCGGGGAAAAGCATCAGCCGCAGCTGCCAGTCGTCTTCGTCGACGAAGACACGCATGGCACCAGCCCGAAGTTCGATGTGCGCGATGCCAATGACAAAAAATGGAAGGCAAAGCTGGGCCTCGAAGCCAAACCGGAAACGGCGGCTGCGCGATTAATGTGGGCAGTTGGATATGGCGCCAACGAAAACTACTTTTTCCATGAACTTCAAGTTACAAATATGCCAGCGAGGCTAAAGCGGGGACAGAGTCTTGCCGGACATGGGGGTATCGTACCGGACGTCCGGCTGCAGCGTCATGCAGGGAAGAGAATTGGTGATTGGAACTGGCGGAATAATCCCTTTTACGGTACCCGCGAATTCAATGGCCTTCGGGTCATGATGGGCGTGCTCTCCAACTGGGACCTGAAGGACGATAACAACGGAATCTTCGACGACGAGAAGCACTCCGGACAAAGAATTTATGAGGTCAGCGACGTCGGAACTGCTTTCGGGACCGCGGGCAAGAAATATTCGAATAAAGATTCAAAGGGGAATTTCGCGGCCTATCGCCGGACGAAGCTCATTGCGCACGTTCAGGGCGATTACATCGATCTGAACTTTCCGCAGCGTCCGCCCCTTACCAGCCTGTTTGAATTGGAATGGCGTTTCTTTTTTCACCAAGTACGAATCGAGTGGATTGGCAAACGCATTCCCCGCGCTGACGCGAAATGGATTGGATCGCGCCTTGCCCAACTCTCCCCAGATCAGATACGCGATGCCTTCCGCGCTGCCGGATATTCGCCGGAGCAGATCGACTCCTATTCGCAAGCTTTGCTGTCGAGGATTCAGGAACTGAACAACCTATGAAGTCGTGACCTCTGCGACTTCTTCCGGCTTAAATTGCAGGTTGTGCAGCTCGGCATAGATGCCATTGAGCTTCATGAGTTCGTCGTGTTTACCGCGCTCAGCGATTTCGCCGTTATCCACTACAAAAATTACATCGGCTCGCTGAATGGTTGAAAGGCGGTGCGCGATGACAACCACAGTACGGCCTTCCATGAGGCGATCCAGAGCTTCAAAGACCAGTTTTTCTGAGGCGGAGTCCAATCCGCTAGTGGGTTCGTCGAGCAGCAGAATCGGGGTATTGCGGATGACCGCCCGTGCAATAGCAATTCTTTGCCGCTGGCCGCCGGACAATGTCATGCCGCGCTCGCCGATTATGGTGTCATAACCGTCGGGCAGCTTCTCAATAAACTCAGCGGCATTTGCCATCTCTGCCGCCTTAATAATTTCCGCCCGCGTCGATCCGGGTTTTCCATATGCAATGTTCTGCCACACCGGCGCGTGAAATAATACCGTGTCTTGGAGCACAAAACTCATTTGCTGACGCAGTGATTTCTGCTGGAACTGCTTTATGTCAGTGCCATCGATTTTGATTACGCCCTCGTCCGGATCATAGAAGCGCGCCAGCAAGCTGATGATGCTGGTCTTTCCCGCGCCCGTGGGGCCAACCAGGGCCGACACCTGTCCGGTATCGATCTTGAAGCTGACGTCTTTCAAGGTTTGGGAGTCCTCGTTGTATGAAAAAGAAACGTGATCGAACTCGATCTCTCCCTTGAACTTTGGCGCCCGCTTGGCTTTGGGCAAATCTTTTACTTCCAGTTCGGTCTGCAGAACTTCCTGCAGACGCTCATAGCCCACGGCCGCTTTCGAATAGGTGTCTGTCATCTTCGAAATTTCCTGCATCGGCTTGTACATTTTGCCAAGATACAGAATGAAGACGACGAGTGATCCGGCAGTCAGCGAGCCGGTCATTACCAGGCGCGCGCCGAACCACAACACTAGCCCGGTCCCTACGGCAACCACAATTCCGACCAGTGGGGTCAGTTTTGCCTTCAGCGTCCGGGCGCGCAGGGCAATGTCAACTGCCTCCAGACTCTCTTGCTCCAGTCGCCGGACTTCATAATCCTCGCGGGCGAAAGCTTTCACTACCCGGATGGAAGAAAGTACCTCTTGAACGACAGAAGTGATTTCGCCTTCTTTCTTCCGCACCTCGCGGGCTGCTTTCTTGATGCGGCGAGTGTAGCTGTACACCATTACGAACAGGATCGGCACCACTGATAGCGCGATCAGCGTGAACTTCCAATTCAGCCAGAACATCACACCGATCATTCCAACCAGGGTCATCACATTGATCAGAACGCCCAGCAGTCCGTTCATGATGAAGCTCTGGATTGCCTCAATGTCGTCGGTAACGCGGCTGATCAGGTCACCGGTTCGTTTGTTGTCATGAAAAGCCAGTGAAAGTTTTTGAATGTGGGCATAAATTGTCAGGCGCAGGTCATAGCTAATCCATTGCGCGACGCTGGTGGTTAGGTATTTTTCTGCATAAGTGCAAATCGCATCGAGAACCGCGATCGCTAGCACCGCTGCGCAGGCGAACTTTAGTACTGCAAGCGCCTCGGTGCCGACCATCTGGTGAATGATCCTCATCGTCCACGCGTGGCTGTTGTGCGAACGCAGAACGTCATCCAGCACGATCTTGAGGGGCCATGGCTGCAGCAGGTTGGCGGCGCTTTCGCCGGCTATGGCAATGAAACCAAGGACTAACGGTCCGATGTGCGGGCGCAACAGGCTTCCAATGCTGATCTTTTTGCGATCACGGGTCTCGCGAGTCAGCGCGGCAGGTGCAGTCTTAGGGTGAGTGCCCATGTGCTCTGGTTTCGATGGAACAGGCTACCCAGAAGTTGCACCACTCGCGCTATCCTTTGTCCATAGAATGCGCAAAACTCGCCCGTTTTTTGGGCACGGAATTGTGGCGGAAAAAAAGGGCGGCACATGGCCGCCCTTTTCGCGAAGACTTGCTCTATTTCGAATACACCAGGTGGCCGCGCCGGTTTTGCTGCCAGCATTGTTCGTTGTGTTCCGTGCAGAACGGCTTCTCTTTGCCATAACTGACTGTCTTAACCCGGTCTGCAGAAACTCCCGCCGAGACCAGCGCGTTCTTAACTGAGCTCGCTCGATTGTCGCCAAGAGCAAGGTTGTACTCGGTCGAGCCGCGCTCATCGCAATGTCCTTCGACCGTAAATGTGATGTTGGGATGTTGTTGCAGGAAGCTGGCGTCAGCCTGAATTGTGGCCTGATCGCTGGCGCGGATATCCGACTTGTCGTAATCGAAGTAGATGTCCTTCATGTTTTGCGAGAACAACTGTTCATCGCTCATCGAAGGCTGTGCTGGAGGCGGTGGAGGCGGCGGTGCATTCACCGTAACCCGAGCGGTTGCGGTCTGAGTTCCGCCATCGCCCTTTGCGGTCAGCGTGTATGTTGTGGAGTCGGTCGGGGATACCTGCTTAGACCCGCTTGCCTGCACGGTGCCGACTCCGCCATCGATGCTGATATCAGTGGCGTTCGTCGTTTGCCATGTCAGGGTAGTAGAGCCGCCTTTATCGACCGTATCGGGGCTTGCGGAAAGCGTTGCGGTTGGTTGCGGCGGCGGCGGCGGTGGTGGCGGCGGTGGCGGAGCTGCTTTTTTGTGACAGGCGCCAAGCAGCATAATCGCACTCAACGCGAAGACGAGGGCGAAAGACCTCAAAGTCGATTGTTTCAATTTTTTCCTCCCGAATTTTCGCGCATCTTGCGAGGCGCGTTTCAAGTCTATGAAAGCAGTGTTAATGCCAGAAATATCAGGAACTTCGGTGTAAAAACAAGTATTAAGTCTACTTCCAGCTCCAGTCAGGTTCCGAATTGCTACTAGAGGTCGTCAACTGTTTCTGATTGGTACCATCTGCCAACATGCTCCAGATCTGCAAAGAGCCAGATCGGTTGGATTGAAAAACAATGTGACGGCCATCCGGCGACCAGGATGGAAAATCGTTTCTGCCGCCATCGTGAGTCAACTGCACCCACTGCTTGCTAACGATATCCATGATGTAAATATCCTCTGAACCTGGTGCCCCTGGCCCATAGTGCCGCATCCAGGAGAACGCAAGGAACTGGCCATTTGGCGACCACGACGGCGATACCGCATAACCCGTGTCTGTCAATTGCTGCACGTTGGTTCCGTCGGACCCCATAATGTAAATCTGTGGAAGGCCCGTACGTCCGCTGACCCAAGCAATTTGCGATCCCGTCTTGCGGTTCCACACCGGCGAAACATCGGGGCCTTTGGAAGTTGTGATGCGGTGCAGGTTTCCGCCGGATTGATCGATCACGTATATTTCCGGATCGCCAGAACGCGACGACGAAAAGGCGAGTTTGCCTCCTTCCGGCGACCATGCGGGCGAGAGATTTGTTCCAGCCAAACGAGGAAAGGATACGAGCCGGTTGAGGTCAAATGAGAACATTCGAATTTCCCATCCCGATCCGGTGAAAGAACTGAAGGCAAGGCGCGAACCGTCCGGCGAAACATGTGGCGAAAGGGAAATCGAACCCAGCGTCGTGATAGGGTGCTGATTAGCCCCGTCATAATCCATCGCCCAGATTTCTTTGTGCCCGCTGCGAGAGCTCACATAATAAATTTGAGTTTCCGCGATGCCGTTAATGCCACCGCCCAGGCGGAAGATAATCTCATCCGCAAATTTATGAGCGATGGTACGCACTGACTGAGCTGTTGCGGTGTCGGTATATTGCTTGCCGAGCACTTGTGGCGACGAGGTATTCTTCACGTCATACAGCCAGCCCTGCACGGTCACGTTGCCGTTTGCCGCGCCCAAATTTCCAAAAACCAGCATGGCTGCATTCGCTGGCGCAGCACTCCAGGCTTCGAACTTTACGTCGCTAGGAGATCCAACTTGCCCTAACGGATAAAAACTCTTCGACGCCATGTCGAAAATGCCGGCATTTTCGAGATCGTTCCATAACGTGTCATTGAAAGTTTTTAGCAATTCGGTGTTTTTGGGATCCTGACTGGAGGCTTTGAAGTCGGGAACGGCCAGGCGAATCTTTTGTGCCGCTAAACCAACGCCACCTTTCACCCAGTCCTGCGCGTCACTCAGCGCCGCGAAGGAAAGCGGTATCAGTGCAACAATGATGAATCTGCCCACCAGCTTCGTGATCCTGTGTTTCTGGAAAAATCGCATAATCTCAAGCCAACCTATCGTTTGGTGTAATCGAAATACCACTCTACTGAAATTTTGCTGCCGGTGTAATCCGACGGCAACGGACCAAAGGTGCTAATTCGTCGAATCGCGTTTGCGGCTGAAATATCCAGAGATGGAAAACCGCTGGATTGCTCCACGCGGACGTTCGTCGGCCGACCGTCACGTTCAATATCGAATGTAAGGTAAACCTTAGGCGCCTGACTGATACGTCGATCGACCTCGTAGGCCAGCCAACTCTGTTGCGTTTTCTGCTCGATGATTTGAACATACCAGCCGTAACGTGATCCGAAATCGCCCGCTCCGGTAATACCGATCCCACCTGTTGCCCCTCCTGCGCTGAACGATTTTGCCGGACCACCTTCGCCGAAGGGAACAACGTTGCTCGCTTCTTGCTGCGGCGTCGGCTGCGGCTTTCGGAGTGTTTCCGTCGGCTGACGAATCGGTTTCTTCTTGGCATTTTTTTCCGGAATCGCTATGGCTTGCGGCTCTTCGACTGCAGGCTTCGGTTGTGACTTTGAAACTCCTTTCGATTCCGTGGCCAACACGCTTTGCGTTTGCACGGGATTCGCCGGGAGTGGGATATTGCTCACCAGCGAAACACCCATTGCACTACCGCCGCCGGGTGCGCCCCAATCATTCCCGTGTCCGCTGTGCGCAATGAAGGCATACGCAATGATCGCCACCGTGACACCGACGTGCAGCGCCGCCGACCACGCCAGGTTGTGACCCCAGCGTTCGTGCTCAAAAAAAATCTCACCGGTTGGCATGGGTTTCAAGCGGCTGGGTCACGATGCTGACGTTGGTTATTCCTGACTGCTTCACCGCGTCCATGACCGTGGCGAAGGCACCGAACGGCACATCTTCATCGGCGCGCAGGAAAATTGATTGATGCTGCGGATCGCGTATCTTCTGCCGGAGCTTGGCCCCGATCTCGTTTATGTTGACCGGATCGTTTCCTAGAAATACCTGTTGCTTTTTGTTGATACTGATCACCATTCTCTCTTCGGTGATCTCCTTCACGGTGCGAGTTTTCGGGACAGCAACCTCAATGCCGGATTGCAGCACCGGGGCAGTCACCATAAAAATGATCAGAAGCACCAGGACAACGTCGACCAGCGGAGTTATGTTGATGTCGGCGAGAGCGATTTGTGTCCGACCGTTCGCAGCGGTGAATGCCATTACCGCCGAACCTCCTCGGCTACGCGCGAGGCCATGGGTTGGCGCTCAACCGCATTCAGCATTTCCAAAGAAAAGTCATCGCAGCGGGCGGCGAAGTCACGGATGGAGCCGCCAATCAAGTTGTAAGCGATCACGGCAGGAATGGCGACCACCAACCCGCCGGCAGTCGTGATAAGCGCCTCTGAAATGCCAGGCGCAACGGCGCGCAGCGTTGCTGCGCCGCTGGTACCTAGTCCGTGAAACGCGTCAATAATTCCCCAAACCGTGCCGAACAATCCTACAAACGGCGTTACCGCGCCTGTAATCGCGAGCCAGGGAACGTTGCGCTCGAACCGGGTCATCTCTTCCGACGACGCAATCTGCATGGCGCGCTGCACCGCTAGCGGATTTCGCAGCGAACCCGACGATCCCACCTGACGCTCAAATTCCCGGTACCCCGATTGAAATACACCGACCAGCGGGCTGGGACGAAACTGCTCTGAAACCGCTCCCATATCCTGCAAACGTTGTGCCCGGCGGAAGGCGCGCAGAAACCTTCCGCTCTGGACGCGCGCACGTTTGATGATGTTCCACTTGGACAGAATGATGGACCAGGAAACCAAGCTGAAGGCCAGAAGGACCACTAGGACAGCCTGTGCTACGGGTCCGGTTTCGCGTACGAGATCAACGATGTCGCCGCCGATGAAAAGAGCAGGAGAGGGATACAGATGCATTGTTTTTTATGGGAACACTAGTGCTTGATTATAGACGAGGAATTCAGCAAATCCTTCGGACGTATTCAATCCATTACTCTCTGCAGTGCACAGTGGTCGCGTGTCTTCGACCTGGCATCTTAAACCCGGTGAGCAATTAAATAATCCGGGAACTCAGATCAGAGTTCCTGCCAGGAGGATGTATGTCCCACTATGGCCTGTTGCGAGACTACCGCTTTGAGGACCTCAATACTACAGACGACATTCGTGGTGCGGCAATATATGGCCGCAACGACGAGAAACTCGGAAAGATTGACGACGTGATTTTTGACCACTCGACTGGGTCCATAAAATATGTGGTTGTCGACACTGGCGGCTGGTTCTCCACTAAGAAGTTCCTGGTTCCTCCCCACCGGCTACACGCTTCAGCCGAGCACGACGGCGATTTTGCGGTTAACGTCAACAAGCAGCAGATCGAAGCGTTTCCGCCATACAACGAATCCGATTTGCATTCAGATGAGAAGTGGAAAGATTATGAGAAGAAGTTCGACCGGGCGTGGGCCTCAGGTCCAGTACAACACCGTGAAGGTTCGGACCGCGACATCACGCCCACGCCGGCGGAGATGCCCGCCCAACCTGGGTCGATCGGCAGCCAGCTCACGCCGAGCGAACGGGCTGAGGTGAACTCGCGCATTATTCCAGCGGGATCTAACGAGGTGAATATCGAAGCCAGCGGCGTGGGCATCGGCTCGCGATGGTCGAACTTCGAAGACCGCTTGAGGCAACGGCGAAAAGAACTCACCCGGGCTTGCACCACGTGTACAGTGTCTCCGTCAAACCAGAGCCTGACCCAGGAGCGCAAAGCCAGCTAAATACAAAAAAGTGTTTTGGCAACAGCATAGGGCGTCTTTTGAAGGCAAAAGGCGCCCATTGTTTTTGTTTTTCAATACCCCTTCTCGCACGAGCGATTTGCTGGCATTATTCTTATGCCGCAATGTCCGCTCAAAGTACCAGCACGATCCCTGCAGTAAGCTCGGGAATTTTTCCGACTCTGATCTTTGTTCATGGCCCGGAGCAGAGGACACTCGCTTTAGATCACACCCCATTTAGCGTCGGTCGCAAAATGGACAAGGACCTGGTGATTGCCGATCCTCGCGTGTCCCGCGATCATGCGCTGCTTATCTCTGAGAACGGCAAAGTTTTCGTCGAGGACCAGGGCAGCAAGCACGGTACGTTCGTCAATGGCGAACGGGTAGAGCGCAAGCAGCTGGAACCCAACGACCGCGTGGAGTTTGGCGCGCGCGACACCATCTTTGCGATCTTTCACCCTCAGCACGACAGTTCAAACACCGCTCGCGATTTCCTCAGCCAGATTTCAGAGATTCACATATCCAGCGAAGTAAGCGACCTGGAAAAGTTGACATTCTTTTTAGAGGCGGCGCGCAAGCTGAACACCGCCGGGGTGCTGGACGAAATTCTGCTCACGCTGCTTGATGTCACTCTGAAACTGACGTGCGCCGACCGCGGCTATGTTTTTCTAAAAGATAGTGATGGCCAACTCCGGTTGGCGGCCGGTCGGAATTCCAAAGGCGACCTGCTGATCGATGACACTACTATTTCGCATTCCATTCTGGATGATGCCTTACGTTCGAATTCTGAATTTCTGCTTACCGACACCAGTCGGTCGCTCGACCTCTCCGGACGCCAGAGCATCGTAGCCTACGATCTGCGGACGGTAATCTGCATTCCGCTCCGGAAATTGCAAGTGCAGACTCGCAGTCGGAACGCCAAAGAAGCCACAGCCACCGGGGAGGTCATGGGAGCCCTTTATGTAGATTCGCGTTTTGCGTCACGCGATATCTCGAAGGTGAGCGGCGACATCCTGCACGTGGTGGCCACCGAGGCCGCTTCACTGATTGAAAATGCGCGCCTGGTGCAGGCCGAAGAAGAGTCGCGACGCTATCAGCAGGAGCTGGCAATTGCGGCGTCGATTCAGCAAAGCCTGATGGCGGTTACCATTCCCGATGTGAGCTATGCCAGACTGCATCCTAAAAATATCTCCTGCAAGGCGATCGGCGGCGATTTTTACGACGCCGTAAACACTCCCGATGGGCTGGCAATTGTGCTCGCGGACGTCGCCGGCAAAGGAGTATCCGCCGCTCTATTGGCCTCCACCCTTCAGGGCATGATCAACTCCCAATTGACCGCGGGCATGCCTCTGTCTGAAATCGTCGCTTCCGCCAACCGCTTTCTCACCAGCAAACGCATCGGGGAGAAGTATGCCACGGTAGTAATTGCGCGTTTACGCCACGACGGCGAACTGGAATATGTCAATTGCGGACATATACCGCCTTTGCTGATCTGCAACCGGGAAGTCATTCGTCCGATGCACGGAAATCTGCCAGTTGGCCTGCTGGCCGATACTACTTACGAAAGCGACCATTACAGCCTGCATCCCGGTGACCGCCTGGTGCTGGTGACTGACGGCGTCACCGAGGCTGAAAATGCTGCCGGCGACTTTTTTGATAACGAGCGACTGGAAGCGGCGGCAAAACAAGGTGGCATGCAGGAAATATTCGATGCCGTTTCTGAGTTCTGCGGCAGCACGCCGCTCAATGACGACTGCACTATCGTAGAGATGGTGTATTCAGGTTGAGCAATTTTTCAAGTTCATTATTCCCATTGAATTTAATAGTGTGTCGCGGAGGGTTGCGAATGCCGTTTTCTCTGCTTATTGTTTTGCTGCTACTCATTAAATGCGGCTTTGGACAAGCAGTTTCATCGAACGCGCCAAAAGCAGAAAATCAGGATGCCCTGGCGCGCATAGTTGGTTATTCGATGATGAGCGGGGGCGCATCTCAATTCCTCGAGACGTTGAGTGATAACATCGGCGGGCGAATAACAGGAAGCCCGGAATCCAAAGCCACCGCCGATTTAATTCTTCATACACTAAAGGACGCCGGCTTCGACAAAGCCCATTTCGAGGAATACACGTTCAGTCCTGGTTGGCAACATGGGCCGGCGACCGGCACCGTGGTCAGCCCTGTGCACCGCGATTTGTATGTTGCGTCCTACGGTTGGGCGCCGGGAACTCTGGGCCCGGTGGAAGTTCCAGTTGCTGATATCGGCGCCACCGGAGACGGCCACTCGCCTTTGCCCGAGCGAGTGCGCGGGGCGGCCGTTCTCGTCGACTTGGGAAGCAATGGACTTTCTACTAATTACGTCGCCACCCGTCATCTACTCGCGCGTCAACTGGCCAGCTCCGGCGCCGCGGCGATGTTCATCGTGTCCGATAAGCCCGACCGCATGCTATACACCTCGGCATTTCTGATTTATCCACGCGGGCCATTGCCGATCGTTTCAATCGCGAAAGAAGATGCGGCTTTTGTGCGGCGATTGCTTAATCACGGCCCCGTAAAAATTCGGCTGGATATCCAGAATTCATTCAGCAATGACGCGCTCTCGGAGCGGAATGTAGTGGCTGATCTCGTCGGAAAAGATCCCAGTGAAATGGTATTGCTGACAGCTCACTTTGATGCCTGGGACCCAGCCCAGGGCGCGAATGACAATGGTGGCGAAGTCGCGACCGTACTTGAAGCCGCGCGTATTCTAAAGCTTCTAAAAATCCAACCGCGGCATACGATTCGCTTTACCTTCTTCTCCGGAGAGGAGCAGTCGGACTTGGGCTCACGCGCTTATGTAGCACAACATAAGCAGGAGCTAGACAACATTCGCGCGGTCCTCAACACGGACGCCGGAATTCAAACTCCGCTTGGGTTGAAACTTTACGGCCGCACTGACCTTGAGGCCACGACCAGAAAACTAATAGCTCCTCTCGCTCCACTTGGCGCCGATCGTGTGTTCCCCGAGGCGGATTTCGACTCCGACGAGGAGTCGTTCATGGTAGTCGGTGTCCCCGCGTACTCGCTGGCAGTTGAACCCGAAGACTACTATGCGCGGCATCACACCATAATCGACACGTTCGAGCGTATTGATCCTCGGATGTTGAGTCTGCACACGGCAGTGCTGGCCGCCGCGGGATACGCTTTCGCTAACGCTGAAGAGCGCCCGGGACGCAGGCTTACACCAGCAGAGGTCAAGCAATTGCTGCAGCGCACCGGCTTGGAATCGCTCTATGAGTTGGATTATCCCGGTGAGAAACCGTACTGATCGGCTTAGTGAATCTTGGAGAGATGAGCTCTCTGCTCAGGGCTGATCGCGGCCGGCATCGCATTTGCTGCGATGGGCAGTCGAAACCAGAATACTGACCCGTGCCCCAGTTCACTGTTTACGCCCGCGCGTCCGCCGTGGTTCAGCACGATGTGTTTCACAATGGCCAGACCCAGGCCGGTCCCGCCCGCCTCACGCGAGCGAGCTTTGTCCACGCGGTAGAAGCGTTCAAACAATCTGGGCAAATGTTCAGAAGGAATGCCGGGTCCGAAATCACGCACATAAAATTCCGCTTCGCCGCCGCGCTCGACTGCGCCAATCTCAATTTTCTTATTGCTCGATGCGTATTTCAAAGCATTGTCGATGAGGTTGGCGAATACTTGATGAATCGCCTCTCTGTCTGCGATAACTTCAAAGTCACGCGACTCGGTGATCTCAATTGTCACGCCACGGTTCCGACTTATTTCGCTGAACGAGATCTGCGCATCTCTCAGTAGTTCGAGGGAAGATACTGGGAGCTCCTGCAAACGGTCTTCTCCAGATTCAACTCGGGCCAACGTCAACAGATCTTCGGTGAGCCGGCTCATGCGTTGCGCATTGCGCCGAATAATTTCCAGGAATTCGCGCGCCTTGGGGTCGAACGATTCATCGATCAGAGTTTCCGTGTATCCCAGCAAGGAGGTTAGCGGAGTGCGGAGCTCATGGGAAACGTTGGCGATAAAATCCCGACGCGTTCGCTCAACCCGAGCTATCGCTGTATTGTCACGAAGCACGCAAACTGCGCCGCCATCGGGCAATGGCGCGGAGGTCATGCCGAAGGTGTGCCCGGGAGCTACTGAAAAAAGGGTGACGCTCTGAGGTTTCTTCTGATCCAGGACATCGCCGACCACGCGTAGGAAATCCGGATCGCGCACTGCCCGAATTAGAGGCAGCCCCACGGAAATGGTACTGGCGGCAAGCTTCTTCATGGCGCCATTGAACCAGGCCACTTCGCGCTTGGGAGAAACCGCGACCACCGCATCCTCCATGCTGTTTAACAGAGTTTCCAGCTGTAACCGGCTGCTTTCAAGATTGCGAAAGTTGCTTTCCAGCTG